>Ga0209573_1001216_pt1 | contig 41952 bp, 25 predicted proteins | sample TNRBio252014_DNA_FD_185870 | JGI IMG/M metagenome (GOLD analysis project Ga0209573, IMG submission 185870) | Wastewater treatment Type I Accumulibacter community from EBPR Bioreactor in Madison, WI, USA - TNR Reactor_6/25/2014_ DNA (SPAdes)... | ecosystem: Engineered > Bioreactor > EBPR >...
CGGAGCACGCGGTGCACACTTCCGAAGAACTTCGCGCCGCGCTTCCGAAGCTGGCCGAAGGCGATACGCTCAGGATCGGTCCGGGAGAATATCCGGGTGGTCACCAGGTCAGCGGGATCGCGAAGCTCACCATCACCGCGCTCGATCCTGAGCATCCGCCGGTCTTTGTCGGTGGCGGCAATGCCTGGCACTTTTCGCGTTGTCCTGGCCTGAGCGTCAGTCATCTCAACACCCGGGGCCAGACTGGCAACGGAATCAACCTCGATGACGGCGGCGATCTCGAACATCCCGTCGAGGGCATCACCCTGGCGCACCTCGAGATCCGCGAGATCGGCCCCCAGGGCAATCACGACGGGATCAAGGGTTCGGGTCTCGTGAATCTGACGATTGGGGATTGCCTCATCGAAGGTTGGGGCGGTCAGGGGATTGATCTCGTCGGCTGCCATCGCTCGCTCATCACGGGATGCCGGTTTGTCGGGAAAGAGGGCTTCAGCGCGAGCGCGGGGGTGCAGTTCAAGGGCGGCTGTTCGGAGATCGTCGTGGAAAAATGCGAATTCAAGAACGCGGGCGAGCGACCGCTCAATCTCGGCGGCTCGACCGGTCTCGCGTATTTCCGTCCGCCCGGTGCCAAGTACGAGGCCGCCAATCTCATCGCCCGCGAAAACGTCATCGAAGGAAGCCTATGCGCCGCGGCCTTCGTCGGCGTCGATGGCGCCGAATTTACGAACAACACGATCCTGTTTCCGGGGCGCTGGATCTTCCGCATTCTTCAGGAGACGACCGAGCCGGGTTTTGTCACTTGTCGGAATGTCAGGGTGGCGGGAAACCGCATCGTCTTCCGCCGCGCGGAGATTCGCTCCGATGTAAACGTGGGCGCGGGAACCGCGCCGGAGACCTCCGTTTTTGAAGGGAACCACTGGTTCGCCGAAGATCGCCCCGAGTCGTCGAAGCCACAGTTGCCGGTGGAGGAAGAGGGCGGGGTCTATGGGACGGATCCGAGGTGAGGGGCGGAGGAAAATTTCTCGCTGGGAAAGGGAAGTTCTGGCATAGTTCCCAAATCATGGAAGCCGAGAAATACACCCTTTTCACGGTCGAGGACTACCTCGAAGCGGAGCAGCGCTCCGAGATCCGGCATGAATATCTCTACGGCACCATCCATGCGATGGCAGGGGGATCACGGCGACACAATCAGATTTGCCTGGCGATCGCTTCAGTCTTGCAGCGGAAGATCAGGAAGGGGCCCTGCCAGACATACATGAATGATGTCAAGGTTCTCATCAGAACCCGCCTCGGAGAAATCTTCTATTACCCCGACGTCATGATCGGCTGTGATCCGACCGACCGGCACGATTTTTATCTCGAGCGGCCTTCGATCCTCTTCGAAGTGACCAGTCCCTCGACCGAGCAGACGGATCGGCGCGAAAAGTTGACCTCCTACCAGAGCCTCGCCTCGCTCGAGCATTATGTGATCGTTTCGCAGGACACGCGGTCGGCCGAATGGTTCCGGCGTGCCGAGGACGGATGGGAACGGATTCTCCTGGCAGATCCCGGGGACGCTTTGAAATTCGACGGCCCCGGGGTGGAGTTGACCTTGGGCGAAATCTACGAGGACATCGACTTTGCGTGAGGTACCGCCTGTCTCACACCTCGATCCCGCGATTCCCGAGCCGCCGCTGGAGATCCCAGTGCATGTAGAGCGCGACGAGTTCGGAAAGGAGGAGGATCGTCCAGATCAACCAGACGATGGGGATCTTCCCCGCGGCGATGAAGGGGGCGAGGAAACAACCGAAAAGCGGGATGATGAGGCGCATCGCACAGCCCAGTCCCACGGCCATGAAGGGTGGTCCGTGGCGGTGAAAGGCGGCGACGCGTCCGGGGAGGCCGCCGATCATCGCAGCCATTGCGCCGAGGATGGGCCAGTGCATCTGGTGGGTCGTGATCCAGGTGTAGAGACGCGAGAACTCGACCTTGGCCTGCGCCGGCCACGCGGTGCCCTCGTCGAAGGAACGCGAGGCGATCCAGAGCGATGCGACCACGGCGATCGTGAAAAGCCACGAAAGACTCCTGCGGGCATCTTTCCGCAGGGTCGAGTCGTGGAGGATCAGGCTGATCACGGGCATCGAGGCCAGCAGCACGAGATACTCGCCGACCATGGGCAGGAAGAGATGCCAGGCCGTCGCTTGTCCCACGACGATGGCGCGGGCGGTGAAGGCGGCCACGACGAGGACGGTGGCGACGCGGAAGACGATCTGACCTTTCGAGAGCGAACCTCCCTCCATTTTCACGAGGTGCACCGCGTCCTTCACCGTGAGTTTGTTCACTAGGATCGATTGGTCGGGGTCGATCGGGTCCTTCGATTTCGCGGCCATGGGAATGGGGAGGATCATAAACCGGCCGGAGCGGCCTCCAAGCGAAAGCTTCGGAAAATGTTCCGAGGAAATGGGCGGGAAGACGCTTTTGCGCCCTTGAACCGGGCTTCTCGAACTTCGACGATCGAATGATGACGTTGATTCGCCTCCTCCTCTTGATGTATCTGGTGCAGGGATGGGTTCACGCCGCCGATCCCACCGCGAAACCCGCGCTCGAGACTGTCACCTTCTACGTCGCCGGGGTCGAGTGTGCCGCCTGTGTCTTCGCGGTGAACGACTCCGTGCGCCGTCTCTCCGGGATCGACGAGGTCATCGACGGGCAAAACAATGCCAACTACATCAACGTCACCTTTGATCCCGCCAAGGTCAGCGCCCATCAGATCGCCCAAGCCGTGACTGATGCCTTTCCGCTCCATGGGGCACCCTACGTCCCGACCCTGCGACTCGTCGTGCCCGGTTATGGCGAGGGTGAAAACGCCGCGAAAGTCGCCGGGGTCTTCGCGAAGTGGAATGACTGGGTGGAGTTCGAGGTCGCCAAACCGGCCAAGGGCGAACTCGTTGTGAAGTTCAAGCCGGTCACGGGTGATCCGGCGAAGGTGGCCGCCACCGGGTGGAGCCATGCGGCGATGAAGGAGGCTCTTGCGAAAGTCCTCCCGCCGGGGACGAAGGTGGAACTGGTGAAGGAGAGTTGACTTCAGGACCTCGTTTCCGCTACCCTCGCGGGCATGAAACGGCTCTTGCTGTTGTTGCTCCCGTTCCTCGTCGCGCCGCGCGCCGAGGCCATTCCGAACACCTTCTTCGGCAACGGTATCGGCATTCCCATCATCCCGGCCTTCCCGCGCTTCAATGCCGACCTCACCGAGGAATTTCTGACGGTGGACAAGTGGAAACGACAGGAGTTTTCCGGCCCTTGGCGTGACGAACCGGCCCTCGAGGGGGAAAAGGTCCGCCGCATGGAGGCCCTGCCGCTCGTCTTCGGCGAGGTGCCGATGTCGGTGACAACCTCGGGCGACGAGAGCGGGGTCTCGGAGATCACCCTCGGTTTTCTCGATGCCGGACTCTATTTTGGTTACCACTTCGGCGGCGAAGAGACCCGCGAGCAGCGCGAGGCGGGGCGGGACAAGCGGCAGGAATTTGAGCGCCATTTCGAGGAGTTGGTCGAGCGCCTCGGCGAACGGCTCAAGGAAGGCTGCGGACGCGGTAAGCCCGGGGTGATTGGAGCGACGCCGCTGTTGAGAACGGAGTATGTCGATTACGTCTGGGAAGACTTCGTGCTGCGCCTCGTCGCCCGGCCGGAGCATTCCGTGTCGCTCCATCTCTTCAAGCGCGATGCCGCACCCACCGCCTACGTTTCGTCCGAGTTCGCCGCGCTCGACCGGCGTGAACGGGCTGCGCGCTTCGCCTCGGCGGTGGAGCGCAACGAGGCGGGCGAGGTTTCGGTGCAGGGCATCCCCATGTTCGTCCAAGGCGAGACGCCCTTTTGCGGGATCAATTCCCTCGCCATGACCTCCCGCTACCTCGGCCTGCGCGCCACGCCCGTCGATCTCGCGGGCAGCGCCGGATTTGAGAACACCGGCAGCGCGGGCGGAAGTAATCTCATCGGACTCTACCGTGCCGTCGGCGATGAACTGGGCATGCGCACCAGCATCGTCCCGAACTTTGACCGCGACAAAGTCCTGAAATCCCTCGAAGAGGGCCTGCCCGTGATCGTGTGGCGGCGCGTCTCGATGGAGCGGGAAAAGGCCCATCGGCATTTCGCGGCGGCGCGGCGGCAGAATCCGGCGCTCGCGCCACCCGCCCTGACGCCGGAGGAGCTGGCCAAGCTCCCCGAACGCGATGGACGCGGTCTACCCTCTCATGCCTCTGTCATCACAGGGTACAGTCCGGCAACCAACAGTGTCATCTACGCCGAACCCTGGGGTGAAGACACGCGGGACCGGAGGATGCGCGTCGAAGAGCTGGAGGCGACGGCGTATGCGGTTTTCTATTTCAAACTGTGAAGGCCCGGTTTATCCGTTTCGATGCCCGCCCTTTCCGACCTCATCACCGACGCCAACGACTGGCTCCAGATCGACGCCATCGCCGACTACCCCGGCGCCCTCAACGGCCTCCAGCTCGCGAACTCGGGTCAGGTCACGAAAATCGCGGCCGCCGTCGATGCCTGCCTCCCGGTGATCGAGGAGGCCTGTGCCAGCGGCGTGAATCTCCTCGTCGTCCATCACGGGCTCTTCTGGCAGGGGGCGCAACGGATCGAGGGCGCGCTTTACCGGAAGTTGAAGATGGCGATGGACCACGACCTCGCGATCTACTCGGCGCACCTGCCGCTCGACATGCATCCGGAGCTCGGAAACAACGCGCTCCTCGTCGCGGCCCTCGGTTTTGCGGGAGAAGGCCGACCCTTCGCACCCTGGAAAGGGCGGGACCTCGGGCTGCGGGTCTCCTGCGATCTCGATCGCGACGATCTGCTCGCCCGGGTCGCGGCGGCCGTAGGCGATGCGCCGACGCTGGCTCCGGGAGGGACAGGGCGCGTCCGCGAACTCGGGGTCATCACCGGCGGGGCCGGCTCGCAGATCCATGAACTCGCCGCGACGGGCATCGACACTTTTCTCACCGGCGAAGGCCCGCACTGGAGCTACACGGCGGCGGAGGAACTCGGGATCAACCTGATCTACGCGGGCCACTACGCCACCGAGACCTTCGGCGTGAAGGCACTTGCGGCGCGCTGGGCGGCGGAGTTCCCCGGGCTCGAGGTAGGTTTCATTGACCACCCGACGGGGCTGTGACCGGAGCGGCGGGGGCTTCCTGCCAGGGGATGAAGGCGGCGAGGGTGCGGGCATTCGCCGCATCGAGCCCATAAACGTCGCGGCCCGGAGCCAGAAGCATACGCCCACCAGCAGCGGGGCGGGGGAAGGTCGTAAAATAGGTGATGTAGACGTTGATCCCTCCCTTCACCGCGACGCCCTTGTTGAGGTCGGTTTTCATTTTGGCGCGCACCTGCTCCAAGGTCCAGGCGTCCGGGGCAAAGACCCATTCGGCCAGTTCGTCGGGTTTCGCGACGCGGATGCAGCCGTGGCTGTAGTCGCGGTTGGTCCGGGCGAAAAAGTCGCGGGCCGGGGTGTCGTGCATGTAGATGTTGAAGGAATTGGGAAAGAGGAACTTCACGTAACCCAGGGCGTTGCTGCCGCCCGGCTTTTGGCGGATGAGGAGGCTCCCCGAGGCGACGGCTCCGAGAGTGTCCGGTGAAACGCGGGTCCCGGCGCTGGCGCCGAAGGAATTGACGAGCTCATAGTTGTTCCGGCTGAGGTAGCCCCAGTCTTCCTGCATTTTCGGCAGAAGCTCTTTGCGGGCGATGCTCGGGGGCACATTCCAATAGGGACCGAAGACGACTTCCTGCATGCGGTCGCGGAAGATCTTGGTGTGCTGGGACTCCACCGCGGCCTTGCCGTGGACGATGCGCATCGACTTGGACATGAAATCATTCGCATCGAAAAGGTAGAGCTCGGCGCAGGGCAGATTCGCGATGAGGTAGCGGTCGCCCATCTTGCCGGGCATGAGGCGGGCGCGGTGGAGGTTCAGGACCATGGAACGGAAGCGGTCCGCGGCATTCACATTGAGCTGGCGCCAAGAGCCCAGGCCGAAGATGCCGTCGGGATCGAGGCCGTAATCGGTCTGGAAGGCAATCAGGGCACCGGTGAGTTCGGGCGTCATCGAGGTCAGCAAGGCCGCCTGCTGCGGAGCCATGTTCAGGTAGCCCCGGTCGATGAGGTGGGCGGCGATGGCAGGGGCGGCGGGGTAAATTTCACCGGGTTTGCCAGGCCCGATCTGCTCGGGACTGGGGATCTGGGGGAGGCCGGAATATTTAAGAATCGCCTCCTTGGCCGCCGGGTAGGCCTTGTGCAACTCACGGTAAATCCAATTCTTTGGAGCCATGGCATCCACTGCCTTTGGCATCTCAAAAGGCCGGAGGGAGGTTGCAAGAACGAGATCTCCCACGATAGACTCGACCGAACGTTCATCCGAACCGGGTTTGTCACTGCTGTCCCAATCGGGCCAGATCTTTTCGAAGGGAACCACGCCGATCCGGATCATCAGGGCGGTATCCAGGAAGGCCACGGTGTGGGCCAGGTCACGAGCATCCACGGGCCCCTGGGGTACACGGGCAACGAGGGCTTCCGGGTCCTGCGCGAGTAACTCAGGCAGGGCGTGGCGCTTCAGTTCTTCTCCGAGGGAGCGGTGGAACCCGGCACCGAGGGCATCCGCTTCCCATAAAGGGCGGAAACCGCGCTCCCGATAGAGTCGCGAGATCGAAGCCTCCGCGATGGGGGTAAAGTATCGGTCCGGTGGGAAGATGGCCCGGACTTGGGCTCGCACGGATTCTTCTTCAGGAGATAGAGGGGGCTCCGTCGCAACGGGAAGCGGGGTGGTGGCTCGTTTCGCCGGGCTCACCGCAGGTTCGCCGGGATCCGCATCCTCCACCTCAATGGGCTCGGCTACCAGTGTCTGCGCTACGAGGGAACAGGGAAGGGAAGCCAGCGCCAGAATTGGTACGGCGGCAAACCACAGGGGGAGGGAAGGGCGGGACTCCATGAGATGCTCCGAAGGTAAACGATTCAGTCCTTAAAGACAATCCCTTCGCGGATTGGTTGAAACCAAGGACGGAATCACTTGGGAGAGGGGATGGCTCCAACCCATTCAGGGAGAGCCAGGGCACGAAACGGGCCGAACCTCCCTATAGGTGAACTCAACCTTCGTGGGCGGGACAAGGGGATCCGTGTCCGGCAGCCACGGGACGGACCCCGCCGCGCCGTCGCATTCCTCCCGTCGGTCTGAACCCAGGCAGGAGAAGTGAATCGTGCGAAACCGAGGGAATGGCCCGGATCCTCCATTTTCCATGATTTTATCGCTCTGTTAGAGCCCCGGGCCGAGGCAGGGGCCCCAAAATCATCTTTTTCGGAAATTCTTTCACAAAAGCGTTTGACCTTCGGAAACGGTCGGTTATAATCACCGCCCGCCCAAAAGAGGGTGGCTCCGCTGAATCGGGAACGGTTCAAGAGTTTAAGATCTTTCAGAACATCAGGCCAACCGGCCGCAAGTCAGATGAGAGCTTCACGGCTCGCTCGTTGGACAGGCGGAAAGTTGGTGGAAAAGGAAAAGGCTAAATTGTGTGTTGCACGTGAAAGCAAATAACGTGCCGAACGAAGTTCCGGTTTTCCGGAATGTAGTTCATGTCAATTTTCCGTAATAGAACAACAGCAGCTCCGAAAGGAGAGGCTAGCGTTTCGAAAGCGGGATCAAAATTTCTATTCGAAGAGTTTGATTCTGGCTCAGAACGAACGCTGGCGGCGTGGATAAGACATGCAAGTCGAACGGAGATTCTTTAGAGCTTGCTTTAAAGGGTCTTAGTGGCGAACGGGTGAGTAACACGTGAGTTACCTGCCCCGAAGTGGGAGATAGCCCGGAGAAATTCGGATTAATACCCCATGTGATCGAAAGATTAAAGGCGGCGCAAGCTGTCGCTTCGGGATGGGCTCGCGGCCTATCAGCTAGTTGGCGGGGTAACGGCCCACCAAGGCGATGACGGGTAGCTGATCTGAGAGGATGATCAGTCACACTGGAACTGAGACACGGTCCAGACACCTACGGGTGGCAGCAGTCGAGAATCATTCGCAATGGGCGAAAGCCTGACGGTGCGACGCCGCGTGGAGGATGAAGGCCCTAGGGTCGTAAACTCCTGTCATCAGGGAGTAAAGACTCGTGTAGTCACTGACACGGGTCCTGATAGTACCTGAAGAGGAAGGGACGGCAAACTTCGTGCCAGCAGCCGCGGTAATACGAAGGTCCCAAGCGTTGTTCGGATTTACTGGGCGTAAAGAGTCTGTAGGCGGCGGGGTAAGTCAGATGTGAAATCCCGGGGCTCAACCCCGGAACTGCATCCGATACTGCCTTGCTTGAGTATTGGAGGGGAGTCTGGAATTCTCGGTGTAGCAGTGAAATGCGTAGATATCGAGAGGAACACTAGTGGCGAAGGCGAGACTCTGGACAATTACTGACGCTGAGAGACGAAGGTCAGGGGAGCGAAAAGGATTAGATACCCTTGTAGTCCTGACAGTAAACGGTGCACGCTTGGTGTGGGAAGGTTCGACCCTTTCTGTGCCGGAGCTAACGCGTTAAGCGTGCCGCCTGGGGAGTACGGTCGCAAGATTAAAACTCAAAGAAATTGACGGGGACCCGCACAAGCGGTGGAGCATGTGGCTTAATTCGATGCAACGCGAAGAACCTTACCTGGGCTTGACATGGTAGTCGTAGACTTGTGAAAGCTTGTCGTCACTTCGGGTGGACTATCACAGGTGCTGCATGGCTGTCGTCAGCTCGTGTCGTGAGATGTTGGGTTAAGTCCCGTAACGAGCGCAACCCCTATGAACTGTTGCCAGCGGGTAATGCCGGGGACTCTGTTCAGACTGCCCAGATTAACTGGGAGGAAGGAGGGGATGACGTCAAGTCAGTATGGCCCTTACGCCCAGGGCTGCACACGTGCTACAATGTCCAGTACAATGTGAACCAATACCGTGAGGTGGAGGAAATCGTCAAAACTGGGCTCAGTTCGGATTGTAGGCTGCAACTCGCCTACATGAAGTTGGAATCGCTAGTAATGCTGCATCAGCTACGGCAGCGTGAATACGTTCCCGGGTCTTGTACACACCGCCCGTCACATCATGGAAGCCGCTCGCACCCGAAGTGCCTCCACCAAGGAGGTCCTAAGGTGTAGGTGGTAACTGGGATGAAGTCGTAACAAGGTAGCCGTAGGGGAACCTGCGGCTGGATCACCTCCTTTCTATGGAGCAAATTCACTGGAGTGCCATCTCACCGGCGCTCACTTAAGGTGAATAGGTCGAAACCCTACTTCCGGATTAACCGGGAAAGGGTTGGTGAGTCAGAGATGACCGCCCCTTAAATATTATTAGTGCGTTAGCGGATCGTGCAACACACCATTTTGCCTTTACCTTTTCGATGACCGAAAGAGAACGTGCGATCGATCTCCGGGGGCATAGCTCAGTTGGTAGAGCGCCTGCTTTGCAAGCAGGATGTCAGGAGTTCGAGTCTCCTTGCCTCCACTCTCTCAGAGTGTGGGGGCTGGCGCGCGACGGTGGATTTTCGGGTCTGTAGCTCAGTTGGTTAGAGCACACGCTTGATAAGCGTGGGGTCACAGGTTCAAATCCTGTCAGACCCACTACCGCTGAGCAAAGCCTTTTCTGACGCCGTTTCTGGATCTTTGACAACTGTATAAAAGAAAACAATGACTACAATTTGACTGAACTAAGTTCAGTTTTGGTAGAAAAGACAGTGGGGGGAATTAAGCAAAACCCTCCGAAAGCTTTCATAAACGATAGCTGGAACAAGCTGTTAAGAGCATATGGCGGATGCCTTGGTGCTAACAGGCGATGAAGGACGTGATAAGCTGCGATAAGCTTCGGATAGCGGCAAGTACGCTTTGACCCGGAGATTTCCGAATGGGGTAACCTGGCCAGGTTAATACTTGGTCGTTCCGCTCTGAATACATAGGAGCGGATACGCGATACCCGGTGAAGTGAAACATCTCAGTAACCGGAGGAAAAGAAAGAGAATCGATTCCGTAAGTAGTGGCGAGCGAAAGCGGAACAGCCCAAACCGGGGCCTTTGGTCCCGGGGTTTCGGGCCCCAATGTGGGATTGATGACGCTAGATTAAGTGTGTGGAAAAGCACTCCAAAGAAGGTGAAAGGCCTGTGATCGAAAGCCGAGTCAACCCTAGGGTGTCCCAGAGTAGTGCGGCACACGTGGAACGTTGCACGAAGATACGCCGACCACGGCGAAAGGCTAAATACTAGTTAGCGACCGATAGTGAACCAGTACCGCGAGGGAAAGGTGAAAAGTACCGCTGTGAGCGGAGTGAAATAGAACCTGAAACCATATGCTTACAAGGAGTCAGAGCCCCTTTGGGGTGATGGCGTGCCTTTTGCTTAATGAGTCTGCGAGTTAGTGTTTGGAGCAAGCTTAAGTCCTTCTGGGACGCAGGCGCAGCGAAAGCGAGTCCGAATAGGGCGATTTAGTTGCAGGCACTAGACCCGAAGCGGAGGTGACCTACCCATGGCCAGGTTGAAGCGTGAGTAATTTCACGTGGAGGACCGAACCGGTGAACGTTGAAAAGTTCTCGGATGAGCTGTGGGTAGGAGTGAAAGGCTATTCAAACCCCGTGATAGCTGGTTCTCCTCGAAATGCATTTAGGTGCAGCGTCGTATGCTGACTACCGGGGGTAGAGCACTGAATGAACTAGGGCCCATACCCGGGTACCGACTTCAACCAAACTCCGAATACCGGTAGGTGTAGTACGGCAGTGAGAAAGTGGGGGATAAGCTTCATTTTCAAAAGGGAAACAGCCCAGATCAGCAGCTAAGGTGCCAAAATGACGCTAAGTGGAAAGGAGGTGGGATTACTTAGACAGTGAGGATGTTGGCTTAGAAGCAGCCACCATTTAAAAAGTGCGTAATAGCTTACTCATCGAGTGATCCTGCGCCTAAAATGATTGGCGATAAGCGTCATACCGAAGCTCTGGACGCGCTTTGCGCGTGGTAGAGGAGCATTCCCGGAGCCTTGAAGCAGGAGGGCGACCGACTGTGGAGTTCCGGGAAGAGAGAATGCAGACATGAGTAACGATAAGAGAGGTGAAATTCCTCTCCGCCGTAAACCCAAGGTTTCCTGGGCAATGTTCATCATCCCAGGGTTAGTCGGGACCTAAGCCGAGGCCGATAGGCGTAGGCGATGGATAGCAGGTTAATATTCCTGCACTTCCTGAACCCAAAGCATCAGGGACACAGGCTGGAGAACAACTAGGTAATTGAATTCCGAGGTGCGGCTACGGCCAATCCGTATTGTTCAAAGGACTGTCAAGAAAAGCTGATGTGTAGTGCTAAGGGGACCCGTACCGTAAACCGACACAGGTGGGTGGGTAGAATATACCAAGGCGTAAGAGTGAAACCTGGTTAAGGAACTCGGCAAAATAGCCCCGTAACTTCGGAATAAGGGGTGCCCTCTTCGGAGGGCCGCAGTGAAATGGATCAACCGACTGTTTAGCAAAAACACAGCATTCTGCGAAGACGCAAGTCGATGTATAGGATGTGACACGTGACCAATGCCGAAAGATTAAGGCAAGGGGTTAGCGCAAGCGAAGCTCTGAACCCAAGTCCCGGTGAATGTCGGCCGTAACTATAACGGTCCTAAGGTAGCGAAATTCCTTGTCGGGTAAGTTCCGACCTGCACGAATCGTGCAACGAGTTGATCGCTGTCTCAACCAGGAGCTCAGTGAAGTTGTAGTGCCGGTGAAGATGCCGGCTACCCGCAGAAGGACGGAAAGACCCTATGAACCTTAACTGTAAGCTGTCACTGGTTTTTCGGTTTCAATGCTCAGCGTAAGTGGGAGACTTTGATGTGGCCCTTTAGGGGGTTGCGGAGTCGTCAATGAGACACCACCCTTTGAATTTGGAGAATCTAACATCCTGCCCTGAATCGGGCGGAAGGACAATGGCAGCCGGTCAGTTTTACTGGGGCGGTATCCTCCCAAAGTGTAACGGAGGAGCGCGAAGTTTGGCTCAGCGTGGTTGGTAATCACGTTTCGAGTGTATAGGCATAAGCCAGACTAACTGTGAGACGGACATGTCGAGCAGATACGAAAGTAGGCCTAAGTGATCCGGTAGTTGAATGTGGAATTGCTATCGCTCAACGGATAAAAGGTACTCTAGGGATAACAGGCTGATCGCGCCCAAGAGTTCATATCGACGGCGCGGTTTGGCACCTCGATGTCGGCTCGTCGCATCCTGGGGCTGGAGAAGGTCCCAAGGGTCTGGCTGTTCGCCAGTTAAAGCGGCACGCGAGCTGGGTTCAGAACGTCGCGAGACAGTTCGGTCCTCTATCCTCTGTGGGCGTAGGAGAATTGAGGGGTTCATTTCCTAGTACGAGAGGACCGGAAATGACGCACCTCTGGTGCACCAGTTGTTCTGTCAAGGGCACGGCTGGGTAGCTATGTGCGGACTCGATAAGCGCTGAAAGCATCTAAGCGTCAAGCGATTCCCAAGATTAATTCTCCCTGAAGGATCGTGGAAGACTACCACGTCGATAGGCTGCAGGTATAAGTTTAGTAATAGATTCAGCCGAGCAGTACTAATCATCCGTTTGGCTTGTTTCAGCTTCTTTTCCACCAAGTAGTTGTTGTTTTCTTTTTATACAGTTGTCAGAGATCCATCTCGATCAATCGAAGAGGTTTCCTGGATGACCCCCGGAGGTCCGCTCCCCTTGCATTCGTGCAAAAGGGCGCGGGATTCTGGTGGCCATAGCAAGGCGGAACCACCCGGCTCCATTCCGAACCCGGAAGTGAAACGCTTTAGCGCCGATGGTAGTGTGGCGATAGGCCATGTGAGAGTAGGTCGCTGCCAGGTTAAACAAATTAACCGCCCTGTTCGCAGGGCGGTTTTTTTTGTGCCCTGATGTCTCGAACGGGGTCGGTGATGTCGGGTGCAGGGGGCCGATCTGCGTATCGTGGGAAGCTTGACGGTTTGTCGGCTTCTTGCGTCAATGGAGCCCGATGAAAACACTTCCCCGTCGTCAGTTTCTTTCCGCGGCCGCCATGCTGCCTGCCGCGCTCACCGTTCCCTTTGCGAAGCAAGCGTCTGCCGCCGCAACCGTGGCCCCATCTTCAAGCTTGAAAGGCCGGTTTTACAAAACCCTCAAGATCGGGATGATCCGCGACGGGGCCGGCTTCAAGGAAAAGTTCGCGATCGCGAAGGAAGCGGGTTTCGACGGAGTCGAGCTTAATGCTCCGGGTTATGACATTGAAGAAGTCCGCAAGGCGATCGACGAGACCGGACTTCCGGTGGATGGTACGGTTTGCGCGGATCATTGGGGCGTGCGGCATTCCGACCCCGATCCTGCGGTCCGGAAAAAAGCGCTCGAGACTCTTCTTGGGGCACTCGAGTCCACCCATGCGGTGGGCGGACACACCGTCCTTCTGGTGGTCGGGCACGGAAAAGATGGTACCGAGGAGGATGTTTGGTCCCGCAGCGTTGAAAACATCCGCCAGGCCATCCCGCTCGCGGCGCGTCTCGGGGTGGGCATCGCCGTTGAGAATGTTTGGAACGAATTCTGTTATGACCACGCGGGCGGCGCGGATCAGACGGCGGACAAATTTGCCGGCTACATCGACGAATTCGCCTCACCCTGGGTCGGAATGCAGTTCGACATCGGCAACCACTGGAAATACGGCTCCGCCGGCGATTGGATCCGCACCTTGGGGAAACGGATCACGAAACTCGACGTGAAGGGCTTTTCCCGCGCTGAAAACAAGTTCACTCCCATCGATCAGGGAGATATCGATTATCCGGACGTGGTGAAAGCCCTTCTTGAGATCGGTTTCCACGGATGGTGTGCCGCCGAGGTGGGGGGAGGCGATCTGGCGTATCTCAAGGGAGTCGCTTCGGCCATGGACCGTTCTTTTGGTCTCGTTCCGTAAAAAATCCCCGTCTCCCGGAGTGGCCGGGAGCGGGGATTGCGGGCTGGGGGGCGAAAGTGCGGACGAATCAATCCTCACTTTTCTTTCCCCCGAGGCCGAGGACCTTCATCACCACGATCCCGATGACGGCGAGAAGGGTGATTCCGCCCGGAATGACCCAGAACGGAAGCCCCTCTTCCTCAACCACAGGTGCGGGCCGGGTTTTTTTGACCACTTCGCCGTCTACCTCTTCGTCCCCTTCCTCGTCGGCCGGGGCCTTTTTGGATTTCGACTTCGACTTTTTCGAGGTTTCCTTCTCCTTTTCCTCTGTCTTTTTCGAGGTGCTCTTGGTGGACGCCCCCAGTGCGGCAAATTCGTCCACGACAGGTTCACCGGCCTTTTCTTCGCCCTCCTTCATTTCGCCGTCCTTGGCATTCTCTGCATTGGCAGCCTCGTCGTCTGAGGCCTCCCCGGCGCCCTCGGCGGTCTCATCTGTCTTCGCCTCTTCTTTTTTGCGAAGATTCGCGGTCAGTGCTTCGGATTCCGACGCGGCAGCCTTGGCTTTGGCTTTGCTCTGCTCCTCGGTAATGCGATCGCTGATTTTGCCATTCAGAGTGGCGAGATAGGACCCCGACTTCGCGTTCCCCTTGCCCTTCGAGGTGGACTTGGATTTCGTGGTGTTGGCGGCCGCGGTTTGTCCGACAATGGACGACGCTTCGGCTATCTTGGTCTTTGCTTCTGTGATTTTGTCAGCAGCAATCAATTTGTCCGCTTCGACTAGGAGTTCCGCCTGTTTGGTGAGGGCAGCCGTGTCAAAGGCTCGGATGCGGGTCAATTCCGTTGCGGCGAGACGAAGCGCTTCTTCGATACCCTGTTTGTTGCGCGGATTGAACTGCACCCACTTCACCCCGGCCTTCTTGTCGGCGGCGACGCTGTCCGTGTAAAGCTGGTCTTCCCGCGCGCGGGCTGCGGTCAATTGGACCCGGGCTTCGGGGGTGGAAGCGGCGAGGGCTTTTTCATACTCGGCGTTCTGATAGTCGACGCTGGAGGCCATCGATTGAAGCTGCCGTCCCAAGACGGGCACGACCTGTTTGGCGAGTTCGACCGCTTTCGGGAAGGCGGGAGATCCGAAATAATTCTCTTCAATCACCTCGAATTCCCGCATCGCCGCGATGAGCTGGCTGTAATTATTGCCCTTCGCGCTGCTTTCCATGCGCAGCAGCCGGATTTTTGACTCGATCAACTCCTTGTAGGACAGCTTGTCCTGGGGGCTGAGCCACTCACCCTCGAGTTTCATGAAGCCACGCTCGACTTTGTCGAGTTCGTCGGCCAATGTGGCCCGGATTTCCTTCACTTTCGGGGTGTGGGCGCTGCCAGGGAAATTCTTCAAAAAGGCATCAGGCCCCGTTTCGAGCATCTTTTTGTAGGCATCGGCGTTCACCATGGAGGCGGTCGGGACGAGTGTCTGGATCTTGTTGAATTCGACATCGTCGGGGGCATCCTTCACGATGGAGGCAATGTCCGCCCGGCCGATGATCTTGGTTTCCTTGATTGAAGCGGAGATGGGAATCTCCATTTTCACGATATCGGCGGCCTCATAAGTAATGCGACCCGTCAGGGTCTGGCCGGATTTCAGTTTGATCTCATCGGCGCGGAGCGGGAGGACCGCCAGGAGAGCGGTGGCAAGACAAAAGACGGGGAGGTTTTTGGGAGAATTCATCGTTTCAGACATCTGGAGAATCGCCAGCATACAAAAACCATCCCAGACACACAATATTTTTGCCCGGAAAAGCGTCCTTCCGGGAACAAATCTTGTCGTTGGAGCCGGGATTCGGGTTATCTTGCTGAAATTCAACTTTCCAACGTGGCCACACTAGCTCTGATCAGCCAAAAAGGAGGAGTCGGGAAGACGACCATCGCCGTCAACCTGAGCTACTCGCTCGCGAAGCGGGGATGGAAAGTCCTCCTCGTCGACGCAGACCCGCAGGGGGGCGTCGGTTTCTCCCTCACCGAGAAGTCGAAGGACGCTCCGGGCTTCTACGATTTTCTCCTGGACGCAGGGGACGCGTCGTCTCTTCCGCTGCCGGACGCGATCATCCAAACCCGTCTCCCCGGACTCTCGCTCCTGACCCGGGGCTCGCGCCGTGCGCTCGAACGGCTCCTTCAGGACGAAGGGGCTGTCGCGGCGATGGACGACGCTCGTTTGCGCGAACTCGATCAGAACCTCGTGGCGCTCGGCCACGACCTTGTCATCTACGATGCACCGAGCGGACTGCACCCCCTGACGATGAGTCTCACCCGATCCGTGGATTCACTTCTCGTCCCGCAGCAGCCGGGACCGCTTTGTCTCCGCAGCCTTCCTCAGATTCTCCGGATGGTGGCGGCGGCGAGGTCGGCCAACGAAGGAGAGGATTCCCCCCGGCTTGCTGGATTCCTCCTGTCGATGACGGATCCCGACGACCCCTCGAACTTGGTGGATCAAAGAGAGTTCCGTGATTTGCTGCCTTTGGAACTGGTCCTCGAAACGGTGATTCCCGTCCATCGGGACTTCCGCGAGGCGAGCCGGCTGGGGGTGACGGTGGCGATGCTGCGTGAGCGTCCGTCCGCTTCGTCGCTGATCTTCGACCAGTTGGCGGCCGAGATGGAAGCCCGCCTCAGTCTTTACAATGAAGAGGATTCCCCTCTGACGAACCGCGACGACTATGCGAGACTCGTGGATTGACCGGGACGAGCTTGACGAACTCGTCGGTTCCTTTTCACCCGCGCGGAAAGGAAAAGGGCGTCGTGTTCCTGCTCGAGCCAAATCCTCCAAAGAATCGGAGCCGAAGTCCGGAGACGATCCGGCCCCGATGGCATTGGCTTCGGGAATCCACACGGAGCCTTTGGCGAGCGCACCCGACCCCGTGGAAGTCGCGGCGGAAACGCTTGGGGAGGTGCTGGTGGCGACCGAACTCGCGGAGATGGAGCCATTGATGGTTGAAAATACCGATGCCTTTTTCGACATCTTCGAGTTGGACGATGACTCGGCAGACGAGGAGGATCCCGACGTGGCGCTTTTCGATGATGAAGTGCCAGACGAGGATTCGATTCGGGTGGGGGTCGACGAGGCGGCTGAAGTTCTGATACCGCCTGCCGAAGTGCGCATCGAAGAAGAGATCGAAGAAGAGATCGAAGAACCCACCGTGGAAATCGGAGTCGTGGACTTCGTCGAAGAGGAAACTCCGCCTCCATTGATCGAACTGCCGGCCCAGGACTTGCACGCGGACGACGCGCGAGTGGAAACTGGCGTCCCGGAAAGTCACCAGCCGGAATTGGTCGTGTCGACGATGCCGGAAAAGGAACACTTGAGGGAGCTGCCCCTTTTCCTCGACGATGCGGATGATTTCGTGCCCCGCATCCCGACACTATCCGAGCGGGATGCCGATCGTGCTCTGATCGCCCTTGCAGAGGCTCGGTCGAAGGCCGAACAAGGCGGGCTCCTGCGCGGTCAACGAACTCCTGTCGATGAGGTCGTGGTGGAATCGGAGGCTGCCGTCCCGGAATCCGGCGATGAAGTCGTGGTGGAATCGGAGGCTGCCGTCCCGGAATCCGGCGATGAGGTCGTGGTGGAATCGGAGGCTGCCGTCCCGGAATCCGTCGACGAGGTCGCGGTGGAATCAGAGACTCCCGACCCGGATTCCGGCGAGGAGGTTCCTGAGGAAGCGCTTCCCGAATTCGAAGTGACCTCGGAAGAGCCGGTTTCAGAGCCGCCGCCAGAAGAAATTGAACCGGAAGTGGAAAGCGGAACCCTCTCCGACCGCATCGAGCGATTTGTGGCCCTGGCCCGCAGCGAACTTGGGGCCACCGCCGCCGCGGTCAGTGATCGCGATGGTTTCCTCCTGTTCCTCCAATCGGAAAGGGAGGGCGACGAGGAGATGGAGACTGCGCTGCTCCTCGAGGTTGCCGGAAAAGCGGATAGGCTCCTCGGAGTCGAGCACGGCAGTGCCACACAGGTATCGACCGATGGAGGAGCCTGGCGCTGTCTCATCCGTGGAGGTGAAGGCGCGAATGATCTCTACGCGGGTTTCCGTCTCCGGAGACCTCTCGATCAGGAGGAGATCGTGCGATGGAGAAACGCTCTTGCGGAGGTGATTTCGCCAACCCTGGAGTTGAGGTGATTTCCTTTTTGTGGCAAAAACCCCAGGGCAGCCCGTGTACGACGAACTTTCAGTCTCCTTCGAAAATCCCGCGACCGATCCGCTCGGATATGATCATGTCGAGGGGAAGCTCTATTGTGGCCGCGATGCGGTGGAGTTGCAGTTCAAAGTCCGCGACCGCGCGTTTCGCAGGACTCCGGCGCAGGTCGTTCCTTTTGACTACGCCGAGGTCGAACGGGTCGAGTATCTGGCCAAGTGGTTCCGGCCGAAGGTGCTCGTTTTCCAGACCCGCTGCCCCGAGAAGCTCGACGGATTTCCCGGGGCTTCCGTGGGCCGGGTCGAGTTGCAGGTGATCGACTTCTCGAAGGCCGATGCGGCTAAAGTCGCGGAATTGATCCGTTACAAACAATCGGAGGCCTTCGTTTCGGAATCGGAGTCGCGGCTCTCCCGGCTCCGCGAAGGCGACTCATGATCGTCGATCCCACCAAACCCGGCCGGTCGCGCAAGACTCTGGCCCTGTGGATTCTCTTTTTGAGCATGCTGGTGCTCTATGCCTGGGCTTATTCCTACCTCGGCGCGGTCCTCATTCTGGGAAAAAACATCGACCGCACGGGCTCGACCCAGGCGGCCTTTATCGATGCGGTCTACCGCTCGGCGTCGGTGGGGGCCAACGAGGAGCGTCCTTCCATCCTCGGGGAATTCACCAGCCTGCTGCCGCAGTACACGGACGGCACGGTCGATCCGCTGTTTCCCTGGCTGCTGCGTAAGCATGCCTCACAGCCCCCCGATGAAGTTTTCGAGGCGGGGAAATGGATGAATTTCATCCTTTCGGGCTGCCTTCTCCTGGGGTTTGCCCTGGCGGCGGCGCGGGCTTTCTCTTTCTCCGGAGCGATGGCGGCAGTGCTGATGGGAGGATTCGGTGTGATCCTCGAGCGCTCCGCCTATTTCAGCCCGGACGCGATCTATTATCTGCTGATCGTGCTCACCTGGCTCTGCGCCCTGAGTCTGATCCGGCAAAACCACCTCTGGCTCTACGGCACCTTCGGAGTTCTCCTCGGGCTGAGTTACCTCGCCAAGCCGCTCGTGTGGCCGATTGTTCTGGGATTTGTCCTCGTATCCATCATCCGCTCCCTCTGGATCGCCTTCCGCTCGAGAAAGGACCGTCAGGATGCCGGAGTTTGGTCTCCCTCGAACCAGCTGGTGGGATTTGCGATGACGATCGCCGCCTTCCTTCTCATCACCGGTCCGCGCTTGAGTTATGCTGCCGCGAAGTTCGGCGATCCGCTTCATTCGTATCAAAAATACTCCATCTGGCTCGACACTCCTACCGAGGCGGCGCTCTTCCAGCAGCAACATCCCGGGAAGGCTGAACTCGCGGAAATTCCGCCCGGCGAGAAGCCCGGGGTGGTCCGCTTTGTGACGCAAAATGGATTTTCCGCGCTGCTTGAAAGGGGCTCGGCGGGCGCGCTCGCCCAAGTCAAATCGAGCGTCCTCGGGCGCGGGGGGTGGATTCTCGTCTACGGAGTCTTCGTTTTCGTCGTGATCGCCGGCATCCACCGATGGGCGGCCCTGCACCAAAATGATGAAATCTGGCAGGTGCGCGGGACGAGCGCGCGCTGGATGCTCCTTTTTCTGGGACTGGTCATCGCCATCACCCTGTTTTATTCCGGGATCGGCAACCCGATCATCCCGCACAGCGCGATGACGACCTCGCTTTTCCTCCCCATCCTCGTGACCTTCATCTGGATTTCGGAGCGCTACCGGCGCCAGCTCCAACGCTCGCAATTCGCGAAGCTCGTCAACGGCGTCTACGTCGTCCTCATGGCGGGAGCGATCCTCTGGATCACCTGCCGCATCTTTTTGGGACTGCACGCCCTGATGGCCTCACCCACCGGCGCGTGATCAGACAGAGGTGTCCTGCAACCTGCGGACGAGGGTCTTGATTTTTCGGGCCGCCCAGACGCGCTCGAAGGAGACTTCGGGAGTGTCGCCCGAGGTGAGAAAATCGACCGTACCGATCCCGAACATCCCGAGGATTCCCCGGCAGGTCACATTGATCGAGCGAATGTCCTCGATGCGGACCTCGCGCGAGCTGCGGGCGAGGAATCCGGTGGTCACCTCGATGCGCCGGGGGCGGATGTGATAATCGTGGGTGAAACGCACGAAACTGAGCCTCACCAGACCGGCCACGGCGAGGGCGAGTCCGGCGAGCGTCAGATTGGGATCGAGCCGGTAGAGCCAGATCCCGCCCGTGATCCCTCCGACCAGGGCGATGAGGGAGACCGGGTAGTTCAGCGCCGACGGATGACCAGCATAGAGGAGGCGATTCGATGAGGCGGCGGCGATGGGGCGACCTGGAAGCGATTCGCCTTCGACCTCTTCGGCCATTTCCTCCTCATCAAAATCCTCATGGAGATCTTCTTCCTCTTCAGGGGATGTTCCATTGTCAGCCTCCGGTTCCTCCCAGTCGAGGAGATCGCGGATGCGTTCGAGATCCGTTGCGCCCGGTCTCAGACAAATGTCGTCCTCCGAGAAATCACCGCTTTCGAGGCCGTCGAGGAGATTCTCGACCGTGAAGGGTCCCAGGCGACGTCCTTCCTTGAGCACGTAGATCTCGTTATCGACTGGGTAGAGTTCGTCCATCAGGTCGGCGAGAGATCCGGCACCGGGATCGCCGGAAGAAGATCATCCCGGTTTAGGAGCGCCGCGAGATCGAGCGCCGCGAGCGCCGCCCCTTCCGACCGCAGGACGATCGCCTCGAGCGGGGCGATCCGGTCCATTTCCCCCACCGTGGTGTGGACGAGCCCGCGAATGATGCCCGCGTCGCCTTGTGGGGTAGGGAAAAGATTCGTGACCCGGAAGAGGAGCCGTCCCGCCTCCCAGTCGAGTTCAAAGTTTCCCACCGTGAGCGTTTGATTCACCCGCATCACCAGTTCGGCTAGCCGTTCGCGGTGGGCCGGGCCGGGAGCGTTGACGGGAGACTCCGACACCACCGAGACCGCGGCGAGGGGAGGGAAGATCTGGACATGGAGATCGACGCGCGTGTGATGTGCCTCGAATCCCGCCCGCAACACCTCGCGACCGGAGACTTCCTGGCAGGCCCAACCTTCCTCCGCGAAGACGGAAAGGACGGTGGCATAGAGTTCCGAATGGGGCGTCATGATGAGCGCAAAAGAGTCGCGGGCGGGATCGGCTTCAACCTTTTTTTCGGGAGGGGAAAGGGAGAAATTCGAAGAAAGGCGTAGATCAAGAGTATCAGCGCCAGCAGTCCTGCGACGACTCCGCCGACCCCGAAAGCCACGGAATGGATGATGGGCACAAAGAGGAGCAGCATCGCCAGCACGAGGCTCGAGTCTGAAACCGTTCCCGGTCGCCAGGCCGGCTTGAGCCTGGCCACACCGACCTGGCATCCGGCGATCGCAAAGAGCAATGCGACGAGCGCGCTTCCCGACCAGGCCCAGAGGCCGCTACTCGAAGGACCGACGAGCCCCGAGCCCCCGATCAAATAAGGCGTCTCGACCGCTTGGCGAATGATCAGGCATCCGATGATGAGCGCCACGCGACCCACCACCGACCCGTAGGCTGAGCCGCCGATGACGATCGCGTTCATGGAGAGGTTGGAAAACAACCAATGCAGCAACATCCCGAGGAATCCGATCAGCTCGAAACCACCGAGGAAATAACGCAGGAGCCAGTAGGGTAGTATCGAGATCAGGAGCAGGGCCCCGAGCCCCGTCGCCGCGAGCACGCGCCCACCCACGATTTGCCAGGGGCTGAGGCCCGCCGTCACGAGCAACTCCGCGTTCCTTCCCGCGCCGAATTCGCCGCGCAGCGATTGAAAATGAGCGAGCGGCAGGAGCAGGCCAAAAACGAGTGAAGTGATCGCCGCCAGCAGGCCCTCGGAAGAGGGGATCGCTCCCGCTCGACCAGGGGCGACCACCAATGCCGCGAGCCCGGATTCCACCAGCGAGATCAGGAGGGCCATCGCATGCAGCCCGAGGAAAGCGACCGCCAGCAAGGGTGAGCGAAGGAGTCGCCGGTATTCCCGCACCAGCACCGGATCGAGGTGATCGGCGTAAGACCCGCCCGGCAGGGCCGCGCGACCTTCGCGACGCGACCCTGTCGACTCGATCATTTGAGCGGGTGCAAGACCACTTTTTGCACGTCCATCAGGGCCGCGCCCTTCAACTCGAGGGGAACGATCGCGAGTTTGTTTTCGCCCTTCGTTTTCAGTTCCACTGTGCCGAGTTTCACTTCCTTCCACTTCTGGTAACCGCCCGTGTCGGCGATGTCGAACTCGAGGGTGTGTTCGTTGACGAGGACGGCCGCGCGATTGCCGACATCACCCGCGCCGCTGCCGTAGTGCAGCACCACCTCGAATTTGCCCGGCACGCTCACGTCGAAGACCCATTCCGCCCAGTCGTCCTTGTGCTTCCAGAATCCGAGGCAGTTTTTTTCGGGCTTCGGCTCGTAGCGGAGGGCCTCGGCGTAGGTCGTCGCCGTCTTGGCATCGAGCTCGATCATTCCGTCGATCGACTGGCCGTGCGGCTCCGACTCGGGGGCGGGGCGAAAATGAATTCCTTTCACGTTGAAGGCCGGCACGTTCGACTGATCGCCCGTCAGGAGCGAGACCGGGTATTCTCCCGTTTTCGGCAGGTAGACCGCTCCGATCACCATCGGCTCGTTTTCACCGATGGGATTCGTGCGCGGGGCATAACCTTTGAGCACCCCCGCATCGCCGACCTTCAACTGCACGCCGAGCTTGGGACGCATCGAATCGTAGACGAGGCCCGCGTAGAAGTTGCCCCAGCGCTCCGCCTTCATCGTCCAGACCCAGTTCGCGAAGTGGCTCCCCGGGACGTAGGTGCCGTCCTTGGCCTCGAGAGAAAACGAGCCGCGGGTGCGGTCCACAGGACGGGCAAAGTCGGGAGCCTTCTCAATTTGCTCGATTCCACCAAAGGGATCGGGAGGGAGGTTGTTCGTGCCCGCAGCTTCAGGGGCTTCCGTTTTCGGTGCCTCCTGGGAAAAGGCGGGGGAAGAGCCGAGGAAAATGAGGAGAGTGAAGAAGGCGGCGGGTTTCATGGAGCGGAACTGTATCGGAATCGCGATTTCCCCGCAAGATCGGAATCTCGGGGTGTCGCGGGTGGTCCGGACTGTTGAGGGGAGGGAAATCGCGCGAAAATTCATCTTTTCGCCTCGTCCATCCCGGTACAAACTACGCGCATGTTCAGACGACTTGGCAATCTCATCCGCGGCTTCTTCGGACTCTTCGTTTCCGACCTTGAAAAGAAAAACCCGGAGGCACTGCTCGAAGTCGAAAAGGAGAATCTGCGCAAGCAGATCTCCGAATACAACAAGGGGCTCTCCGCCCATGCCGCTCTTTGTGAAAAGCTCATGAGCCAGGTGAAGCGGGAGGAGAAAGAACTCCAGGAACTCGCCGCCAAGGCCACCGCCCACCTCAAGGCGGGCAATCGCAAGCTCGCCGGTGAATACGCGTTGCGCCTCCAGCAGATCAAAGAGGGGCATGCCGAAAACGTCGCGGAGCTTCAGGACGCCGAGAAGACCTACACCGAACTCAAGAACGCCCGCGAAGTCGCCGTGAAGGCCGCGCAGGACAAGATCGAGGCGCTTTCCCGTGACATCGACCAGACCCGCATCGCCAAGGCCACCGCCGATCTCAATGAAATGGCGGCCGGCATGATCAACGAAATCGGCGGAGCCGGAGACACCCTCAACCGCCTCGAGACCATGGTCCGCGAGGAGAAGGACCGCGCCAAGGGCCGCGCCCGCGTCGCCAAGGACAGCATCGACACCAGCGATCTCGAGCGCATGGAGACCGAACGCGCCGCTCTCGAAGAACTCGCCCTCGCCGACTTCGCCGCCCAAGCCGGCATCGTCATCGAAGGGGAGGGCGCCGGAGCAGAGGAGGCTCCGCCAGCGCAGGAAGAGAAGGCGATGTGATTCGCCCCGCGAATCAAACCCTGGGGTTTCCGTACGAACGGGAGAAAACCACGTCCCCGAGAGGAATCGAACCTCTATTTAGAGTTTAGGAAACCCTCGTTCTATCCGTTGAACTACGGGGACTGGAGGGCAAGGTTCGCATCGCTTGCGGATCGACTCAAGCGCCAGTTTTTCTTGTCGCCCAATCGGGTGAAACGGAACTTTCGCCCCGCCGCGGCGTTTACGCGGAGCGGGTCTGGTTTCACCTAGGCTCAACCCTCTCGACTCATGAAGCGGACCCTCTTCGTTTTGCTCCTCGCCGCCCCGGTCTTCGCGGCGGACCGCCCCAATATTCTCTGGATCTCTTCGGAGGACAACGGACCCCATCTCGGCTGTTATGGCGACACCTATGCAGTGACCCCGAATCTTGATGCGCTGGCGGCGAAGGGCCTTCGCTACACCCGCGCCTGGTCGAATGCTCCGGTCTGCGCTCCGGCACGCACGACGGTGATCTCGGGTCTCTATCCTCCGGCGACGGGATCGGAGCACATGCGGTCGCAGACTGCCCTGCCCGAGGGGATGAAGCTCTTTCCCGCCTATCTCCGCGAGGACGGTTACTACTGCACGAACGCCTCGAAGGAGGACTACAATCTCGTGAAAGAAGACGACGTCTGGGATGAGAGCAGTGGGAAGGCTCACTGGCGGAACCGGGCCGAGGGACAACCCTTCTTCGCCGTCTTCAATTCCACGATCTCCCACGAATCGCAGATCCGGAATGCGATTCCGGAGGAGAACCGGATCCACGATCCGGCGAAGGTCCGCGTGCCGGCCTATCACCCCGACACGCCCGAGGTGAGAAAGGACTGGGCGCAGTACTATGACCGGCTCACGATGATGGATGAGCAACTCGGCCAGAGGCTCCGCGAAATCGAGGACGCCGGACTCGCCGACGACACGATCATCTTCTACTGGGGTGACCACGGCTCGGGCATGCCGCGGAACAAACGCTGGCCCTATCATTCGGGTCTCCATGTGCCGCTCCTTGTCCACGTGCCCGAAAGATGGAAGGCGCTCGCTCCTGACGAATACAGCATTGGTGGCACGAGCGACCGGCTCGTCGGATTCGTCGATTTCGCGCCGACGATGTTGAGCCTCGTCGGGATCGAACCGAAGAAGTGGATGCAGGGGATTGCTTTTGCCGGGGAATTCGAAAAGCCGGGGCGCGATTTCAACTATGGCTTCCGCGGGCGCATGGACGAGCGCATCGATCTGGTCCGCTCGGTCACGGACGGCCGATACGTCTATTTGCGTCAATACCTGCCGCACCGCATCTACGGTCAATACATTGACTACATGTTCCAGACTCCGACGACGCGGGTGTGGCGGGGCTTGTTTGATGAAGGCAAGCTGAACGAGGCCCAATCGCACTTCTGGCAGGAGAAGCCGGCGGAGGAGCTCTACGACCTGCAAAATGATCGCGACGAGGTGGTAAATCTGGTCGATGCGCCGGAGTATGCGGAGGTGCTGACGAAATTGCGCGGGGCCCACGAATCATGGGAACATGAAATCCGCGACATCGGTTTTCTCCCCGAGGCGGAGATCCATGCGCGTGCTGCAGGCTCGACGCCCTATGAAGTGGCCCGGAATTCGGCGACGTACGACTTTGACGCGGTTTTCACCGCCGCGAGGCTCGCGAGTTCGCGAAAGGTCGCGGACCTGCCCGCGATCGTGGCCCTTTTGGGAAGTCCGGATTCCGGCGTGCGATACTGGGGGGCGACGGGCTTGCTGATTCATGGGAAGCAGGGCTTCGAGGCGGGAGCCCCGGCGCTGCGCGAAGCGCTCAAGGATGATTGCGGCAGCGTGGCCATCGTCGCGGCGGAGTCGCTCGGGAGACATGGCGAGGCGGCGGATCGGGAGAGGGCGCTCGATCTTCTCCTCGCGAAGGCGGATCAGGAGAAGGGAACTGTCTACGAAGCCATCCTCGCGGTGAACGCGCTCGACTACCTCGACGAGGCGGCCGCTTCGCGGATGGAAGCGATCCGGCAACTGCCTCGCAAACCCGGGAAACCGGCACCGCGGGCGGACGGGTATGTGGGGAATCTCCTGAAGCATCTCACGGGAGAGGTGAAGTGAGGCAACCCGGGCCGGGGCTGGCCGCAATGCGTCCCCGGCGGTGATTGACGTTGGGACGGTGGTTCGATCACGATGAATCGATCGAAACCGCACGCCCATGAACGCTTCCCACCCCCGTCGACGTTTTCTCCAGACCGTGTCCGCCACCGCGGCGGGACTGGCCGTTTCTTCCACTAGCCGGGCCGCCGCCGCGGATCGCATCAGTCTCGCGGTGATCGGCACAGGCGGGATGGGATCGAATCACGTCCGTACGCTCTGCCAGCGGAAGGATGTCGAATTCCGTTGGATCATCGACACGGACAAGGATCGGGCCGCCGCAGCAGCAAAGACGGTGGAGGAAATGATCGGTCAAAAGCCGCAGGTCTCGCAGGATCTGCGCCGGGCGCTTGATGACGACGGGGTGCGGGCCTGCTTCATGGCGACGCCGGACCATTGGCACGCTCCGGGTGCGATTCTCGCGGCGGATGCTGGCAAACACGTCTATGTCGAGAAACCCTGTTCCCACAATGTGCGCGAGGGAAGGCTCCTCATCGAAGCGGCGGCGCGGAATGGTGTCGCAATCCAAGTGGGAACTCAAAGCCGGAGCACGGGGCACGTCCGTAAGGTCATCGAGAAAATCCGGTCCGGCGTCATCGGCGAAGTGCTCGTGGCGAAGGCCTGGAACAGCCAGAAGCGGGCCGATCACGGTCGCCAGCCCGACTCCGAGCCACCCGCTTCCCTCGATTACCAACTGTGGCTCGGTCCGGTGCCGGAGGTTCCCTACAAGAAAACCTATCATCCCGCGCACTGGCGCTGGTTCTTCCATTTCGGGGCGGGGGATTTCGGCAACGACGGCGTCCACGACATCGACATCGCCCGATGGGGGCTCGGGGTGGAGCGCCATCCCGACGTGATCCACGCGATGGGTGGCAAACTCTTTTTCGAGGACGACCAGCAGTGGCCCGACACGCTCTACTGCGGCTTCGAATACCACGAACCCGGGAAGAAGGCGAAGCAGCTCGTCTTCGAGCAGCGCATCTGGAGCCCCTACCTGCAGGAGGGCCACGAGAACGGCTGCGCCTGGTACGGCACCGAGGGATATGTCGTGGGTGGAAAGGCGAAAGGCTGGCAGATCTTCGGCCCGAAGAACCAACTCATCGAAACGATCGAATCCGATGGGGTCGACCTCGCCGGGCACCACGAGAATTTCCTGCGCGTCGTGCGCGGCGTGGACAAGGCGGAGGATCTCCATGCCGGGATCCTGACAAACCATTATTCCTCCTCCCTCTGCCACCTCGGGAACCTCGCGTGGAAGACGGGACGGGTCCTCCATTTCGATCCCGAGCAGGAAACCTTTGCGGACGATGCCGAAGCGTCGCAAGGCCTGCGTCGCGACTACCGCGGGCATTGGGCGACGCCGAAGGGTGTTTGATCCGGGTGCTGCGGAAGGACGCAAAAAAAACGCCGCGGTGAGGCGGCGTTTTCCGGGAAGGGAGAAGAGGGAACAGTCGGGATCAGCCTTCGCGCTTGGGCACGGTGGCGAGATACTTGGCACGCAACTCCTCGATGCGCTTCTTCTGCGCGGCGAGGGCCTCTTCCTGGCGCTTGCGTTCGGCCTCGGCCTCGGCGAGTTCGCGGGCAGCCTCCTGCTCGGCTTTGCTGCGCTCTGCGATGACCTTGGGAGTCTCCCGTGCGACCTGGTCGGCGGCGACCACGGTGGTCTTGGTCTTAGTCGCTTCGACGTAGGTGCTGGAGAGGAACTGCTCAAGCTCGGTGAGGCGGTTCTTGAGGCTGGCGACTTCGTTGCCGATTTCTTCCGGAGTTTTGTACGAAAGGGTCTCGGCCGCGACCTTGCGCTTCTCCTCCTTGGCTTCGGGCATCGCTCCCGGGTCGGCGGGAAGATCGCTTGCGACGGTCGATTCCGCGTTTCCTGAGAGACTGGTGAGTGCGGAGTCGGCGGCACCTGCGGTGGTTCCTTGAATTGCCTCCTCCCGCAGTTCGGCGACGGCACGGCTGGAGACGAGGGCGAGGGCGCGCTCAAGCACACTGACGGATTTCTCCTGCAGGGCGGCGGTGCCCTCGGCGACCGTCTTCTTGGCGCTGGCGAGGGTGGCCTCGGCTTCGGCGCGGGATTTGGTGGCGGCTTCCGCGCCCTGTTTGGCGACGGTTTCCTCCTCCACCATGTCGCCAAGTTTGACGGTCATGTCATCGAGGTTCGCCGACTCCTTGTGGGCTGTGAGGTTGATCGCAGCGGCCTGCCATTTGCGCTGGAGGAATTGAGTGCTCGCCAGTTCGGACTTGGCCTGTTCGATCGACTTCTTCGATTCCGCTTCTTTGGCGACGATGGCCGTCACCTTGGCGGTTGCGCCTTCCTTCTGTTTGGTGGCGGCGGCAAGGGCGTCTTCGGCTTTCTTTGCCTCGGCTTGGGCTGCGGCCAGTTGGGTGCGGGAATCATTCAATTCCTTCTGCTTCGCCGCGAGGGCGGTTCCGGCAGCGGTGGCAGCAGGTTGGGCGGCGGCGAGGTCGGTCTTGGCTTTGGCGATGGCGGCATTGGTCGCGGCGACCTTGGCGTTGGCCTGATCGGCGACCGTCTTGGCGTCGTTGCGCGCTTTTTCAACCTGGGCAAGAGCGGTGGTCTTGGCAGCGGCGTCGGCCTGTGATTTCTGAAAGCGGGCGGTGCCGGCGGCGGCGGCATCACGCAGTGGTTTGAAGGCGGTATCGGCCTTGGTCACGGCATCGGCTTTGGCGGTTTGATCCTGCTTCGCGGCAGCGAGGGCGGCGTTGGCAGCGGCGGCCTTGGCTTCGACCTGCTTCACGACCGTGACGGCCTGGTTGCGCGTTCCCTCGGCGGCGGCGAGTGCGGCGGCGGCGGACTGCTGGGCCTTGGTGGTTTCGGCGACGCGGGCGGCGGCGGCATCACGGGCTTGGACGAGTGCCGGGGCGGGAATCTGGCCATTCTGGGAAGCGGCGGCAAGAGCTGCGTCGGCTTGGGCTTTGGCGGCAGTGGCGTCGGCGAGGGTCTTCTGAGCGGCATCGGCCGATGCCTTGCCTTGGGTGGCGTTTGTCGCGGCTGCGGCCGCAACCTTTTGCGCTTCGGAGAGTTGAGCGGCAGAGGTGCCTTGTTCGCCGGTCTTGGCCGCGACGAGGGCGTTGGCGGCTTCGCGGGCCTTCGCTGCGGCGGCATGGGCAGCGGCAAGGGAATCGTGCAGCGTCTTCTGTTCCGCAGTCAGAGCTGGCTTGGCGGCTTCGGCCTTCGCGGCGTCGAGAGCGGCTTTCGCGGCCTGATATTCGGTTTCGCGCTTCGCGGCCTCGGCGACGAGGCGGGTGGCCTCATCCTGCTGAGGTTTGAGGGCGGCGGTGGCTTGATTGAGGCCGTCGCTCAGGGTCTTGACCGCGGCGTTTTTCGCATTGGCCTCCTGCTGGAGCTTCTCAACCTGCGGGGCAAGGGCCTTGATGGCACCGTCGAACTTCGCGACCAAGGCCTTCTGGGCATCGCGGGTCTGGGTCGAAGTCGCGATCACCTTGTCCACTTCGGCGAGGGCGGCGCGGGCGGCTGTGAGCTCGGCGGAGACGGCTTTGACCCCTTCTTCCAGTTTCGGCAACTGGCCGGTCAATTCACCGATGCGCTTCTGCGAATAGGCGAGCTGCTGGTCGATCGGCGGAGGATTGGGGTCGATGCGGGCGAGTTCGGCACCCGATTCGGCATCCCAGGCCTTGATGTTTCCGAAGATGTCGCCGCTGAAAACGCGTTTGCTGTCTTCGCTGTAAGCGACACTGAGGACGACGTCTTCCGATGCATTGATCGTTTTGAGGGCGGTGCCGTCGCCCTTCCAGATCTTTACGGTCTTGTCGCGCCCCGCGGTGACAAGGTTGCCGTTGGGGGCGAATTCCACGGCTTGGACACCGCCGCCATGGGCCGCCCACTTCTTGACCTGGGAGCCGTTGTTCATCTCCCAGAGGATGACCTGACCGTCTTCGCTGCTTGAGGCGAGGACGTTGCCGTCCATGCGCCAATCGAGGTCGGTCACCCCGAGGGTGTGGCCCTTCAGCGTGTAAAACTCGTAGCCGGTCGCGGCTTCCCAGACGTAGAGGTTTCCGTTGCGGTCACCCGTCGCGTAAATGACCCCGTCGGGACTGTAGGCGGCCGAGAGAAGCCAGTCGGTGTGTTTCTTGACGGCGTTGACTTGCTCGACCTTGACGGTATCCCAGAGTTTGATGACCCGGCCCGGGCCACCCATGATGGCATGCTTGAGATCCGGGGAAACATCAGCGCCCAGGACGATGTCGAACTCCTTGCCTACCTCGATGACGCGTTCGCCGGTTTTGATGTCCCAGGCGACCACATTGCCGGACTTGCCACCCCGGCCGCCGCCGCAGAAGAGGTAGGCACCGTTGGGACTGAAATTGAGGGTTTGGGGGAAACCTTCAGGGTAGGGGAGGACGCCGAGCAGGTCGAAGTCGGTCGAATGATAGAGGAGGATTTGCTTCTGACCGGCCACCGCGAGGATTGGAGCCCAGGGGCTGTGCGCGAGAGCAGGCACGGCATTCGGCCGCGGAGTGACCACGGAAGGTTCGAGGATCAGGTGCTCGGGCATCGGCGGCGGGCCCTCGGGTTTGCCGGAAGCACTTACGGAAGTGAGGTCGAGCTTGGGTTTGTCGGACTTCTTCGCCTTGGAATTCTTGGTTTCGAGCAGTCCCCCGGCGATCCAGTCGGAAATGACCTTCAACTCGGCATCGGTCATTTTCGTGCCTTTGGGCGGCATGATGGGCTCCTCGATGTGAGAGGAGAGGGTGAAAAGCCGGGAACCCTTTGGATCCTCCGAGACAACCACTGCGCCGCCCGATCCGCCCGCAAGGGTGGTTGCATAGCTGGCGAGGTCGAGGCCACCCTTCGCTTCGTCCGTGTTATGGCAATTCAGGCACTTGGCATCCAAAATCGGAAAGACATCGTCGGTGTAAGTCTTCTTCGGTCCCGCGTCGGCGCCGAAAAGAGTCGAGGATGCACCGAGGGCAAGGATGGAGACAGCGGCAAAATGAGGGGATTTCATCATTTGGAGAGCGAGTCGGGTTCGGGTGCCCGTGGGATATGTGCGGAATTGGGTCGATCTGGCAAAAACCATGCCCCGTCCGCTTTTATCCCTCGAAAACCCGCGAAAGTATACGATGCTTTTCTCAGTTCGTCTTCTGGAATCGCATCGCGAAAATGCGGCGAAAGGATGGCCCGAAATGGCCCCCCTGCTTTCCCGCACAGCGGTTCTACGCGAAAGCGTCTCTTGTGATACTGTCAATCGAAGGTCATTTTTCCTTCACGCATCGTAACCGCATCAAACACTATGAAAGGCTGCTCAGGATTCCTCAACAACGGCACGGCCAACCGCCGTGAGTTCATGCAAGTCGGCTTTGCCGCCGGGCTTGGACTCTCGCTCCCCGAACTGCTCAAGGTCGAGGCCCGTGCCCAGGCCAAATTCTATGAGTCGAAGGAGGGTGTCGCCAAATCCCTGATCCACATTTACCTCCCCGGCGGTTCCGCCCATCAGGAGACTTGGGATCCGAAGCCTTTCGCACCGGTCGAATACCGCGGCCCTTACAACGCGATCAACACGAATGTCGACGGCATCCAGTTCAGCGAGAACTTCAAGCATCTCGCCAAGGTGGCCGACAAGATGACGATCATCCGCTCGATGACGCACGGTGAAGCCGCCCACGAGCGTGGAACGCACAACATGTTCACCGGATATCGACCCAGCCCCGCGCTCAAATACCCCAGCTTTGGCTCGGTGATTTCCCACGAGTTCGGTACCCGGAAGAATCTTCCTCCCTACGTTTGTATCCCGAACGTTCCGAACGAGTTCGCCGGTACCGGCTATCTGAGCTCGATGTATGGACCGTTCTCGGTCGGCAGTGATCCGGTGGCTGACAAGGGATTCACGGTCCGCGACCTCACTCTTCCCGGTGGAGTGGACAACGCCCGCTTCGAGCGCCGCCGCACCATTCTTGAAGCCGTTGACAGCCACTTCCGGACCATGGAAAAGGCTGACAGCATTGACGCGATGGACAGCTTCTATCAAAAAGCTTATAGCCTCATTGGTTCCGCCGAGGCCCGCGAGGCCTTCGATCTCCAGAAAGAAGATGAGAAGATGAAGGACCGTTACGGCCGCAACACTGCGGGCATGCGGATGCTCCTCGCCCGTCGTCTGGTGGAATCCGGTGTGCGTCTTGTGACTCTTACCTATGGATCGTGGGACATGCACGATCGCATCCAGCAGGGTATCGCGAGCCAGGTTCCCGCCTTTGATCAAGCGCTTGCGATGCTCCTCACGGATCTCGATGAGCGCGGTCTCCTCGATTCGACCATCGTGATGGTGTCGTCCGAGTTCGGCCGCACACCAAAAATCAACAAGACCGATGGTCGTGATCACTGGCCCAAGGTTTTCTCGACGATGCTTGCCGGTGGTGGCATCAAGCGTGGCTATGTTTACGGGAGTTCCGACGCCCTCGCGGCCGAGCCCGAAGAAAACCCGGTCGATGTCCAGTCCTTTGCGACGACGGTTTACGCTCAAATGGGCATCAACGCGGACAAGGAGCTTATCGCGCCCGGACCGCGTCCAATCGAGATCGTTGCCGATGGTCGCGTCATCGATGACATCATCGAAAAACGCAACGCCTGATCCAGCTTATCCACTTTTCTCAATGAAACGTATTCTGACTTCTCAGAGTGCGGCTTCCAAAATTCTCTTCAAGCGAGTGCTGGCGGCCTTCGGGTTGTCGGCACTTGTCTTATCGGGGGGAATTCTGACTGCCGCTTCGCCCGACTTCTCCACATCCATTCCCCGAGGGGGCAAGGCTGGTTCGGAGGTGAAAGTTTCGATCATCGGAAACCGCCTTTCCGACGCCGAGGCCATTCTCTTCCACCAACCGGGGATGAGCTTCAAGGATCTGAAGGTCGTCGATGACAAGAAGGTGGACGTCACCCTGGTGATCGCGCCTGACTGCCGTCTGGGTGAGCATCACTTCCGGGTCCGTTGCCGCAGTGGGATCAGCTTTGCCCGGAATTTCTGGGTCTCGCAGTTCCCCAATCACGACGAGGTGGAGCCCAACGACGACTTTGCCGCTCCGCAGAAGATCCCGATGAATGTCACGATCGAAGCGGAGGCAAAGCCGGAAGAGACGGATTACTATCAAATCAGCGTCAAGAAAGGCGAGCGGATCTCGGTGGAAGTCGAAGGTCTCCGGATCAACAACATCCCGCAGAACATCGCCATCGATCCCTACGTTTCGATCCTGAACAAGGACCGTTTCGAAATCGCCTCGGCCGATGGTTCGGCGCTATTGAAGCAGGAATCGATCCTCTCGATCCTCGCTCCCGAAGATGGTGATTACGTCGTGGAAGTCCGCGATTCCGCCTACCAAGGTCGGGGTCGTTACCGTGCCCACATCGGGAACTTCCCTCGTCCGACCGGGATTTATCCCGCCGGTGGCAAGGCCGGAACCGAGATGGAGTTTTCACTGCTGGGTGACGTCAAGGGCGGCTACACCACGAAAGTGAAGCTTCCCGCAACGGCGGAAAACGATCGCTTGGGCGTCTTTGCCGCCAACGAAGGGCTCATTCCTCCTTCGCCGAACGAAGTGCGCGTGAGTCCCTTGGACAATATTTTGGAAAAGGAACCCAATAACTCCAACTCGGAGGCTGCCGCGGTATCGGGCGCGCTTCCGCTCGCCTTCAACGGCATCCTTCAAGCGGAAGGTGATGTGGACTTTTTCAGCTTCACCGCGAAGAAGGACCAAGCCTTCCAGTTCCGTGTCTTTGCGAATTCGATCGGTTCGCCGGTCGACCCCGTCTTGACAGTCTACAATGAGAAGATGGGCGCCCTCGGTTCGAGTGATGATGCCGACGGCACCAAGGACGGGAAAGTCGACTTCAAGGCTCCGGCCGATGGGACTTATTTCGTGCGCATCAACGACATGCTTTCCCGTGGCGGTGCGGATTTCGTCTACCGCATTGAGACGATCGCGGCTCCTCCGACGATTGACGTGACCATGCCGGAGATGATCCGGAACGAGTTCCAGCACATGAAGCAATTCAATGTGCCGCAGGGCGGGTATTACGCGATGGTGGTGAACACGGCTCGAAAAGGCGTGGCGGGTGATTTGAAGATCGAGATGCCGGCGCTACCACCTGGAGTCACACTTGAAGCCGGCTTGGTGGCGAAGAGTGTTTCCCAATTCCCCATCCTCCTCAAGGCTGCGCCCGATGCTCCCGTGGGAGGCGGGCTGTATGATCTTGTCGTGAAGACCGCCGAAGGAGCCGCTCCGGTTTCCAGCAAGTTCGTGCAAACGCTCGATCTCGTTCGCGGACCCCAGAATGGCGTTCCTTACTACACGCGGAATTTCGACAAACTCCCCGTCGCCGTTGCGGAAGCGGTTCCTTTCTCGGTGACGATCGATCAACCGAAGGTTCCGATTGTCCGGAATGGCTCCATGAAGCTGAAGATCCGGGCAATCCGCAAGGATGGTTATGACAAGCGCATCACGGTTCGTTTTCCTTGGCTTCCGCCCGGGATCTCGAGCCCGGCAACGATGATCTTCGATGAGAAGGCCACCGAAATCGCCTACGAACTCAATGCCAACGAGAACGCAGAGATCAACAAGTGGAATCTCACGGTGATTGCGGAATCGGATGCAGGCAAAGGGGTGATGTACAACGCCGCCCCGTTCATCAACCTTTCCGTCGAGGAGCCCTATGTGGGGGTGAAGCTGACGATGACCTCGGCCAAGCAGGGAGAGACCGTCGAAATGCTCGCCGAGGTGGAACACCTTCGTGACTACACGGAAGAAGGCGAGGTTCAACTTTTCGGACTTCCCGCGCATTCCACGGCTGAGTCGAAGCATCTCAAGTCCGGAGTCGAAACGCTCGCGTTCCCGATTGTCACGACGGACAAGACGCCCGTTGGTCAGCACAAGGGGGTCTTCTGCACCGTTACCCTCATGCACGACGGTGAGCCGATCGTGCATCGCCTGGCGATGGGATCGGTCTTCCGCGTCGATCCCAAGCCCAAGGAAGTGGCGGCAGCTCCGGCTCCGACGGCCAAGCCAGCCGCCCCTGCTGAGAAAAAAGAGAAACCTCTCTCGCGCTTGGAGCAATTGCGTCTCGAAGCACAAAAAGAGAAGGCCGCTCCCTGATTCATTTGTTGAACTTCACCCCTCGTCCGGGTGTCCAATCCCTTCCACACCATGAACGTCCGATCCCTCCTCCTTGGTTCGACATCCCTCTTCGCTGCCGCCGTGATGCACGGTCAGGAAACGAAGATCGACTTTGTCCGTGACATTCAGCCTATCCTCGAGTTCCACTGCGTGGGCTGCCACAATGCCGACGAAGCAAAGGCCGAGTTGCGCTTCGACAAGGCCTCTCACTTCTTTGCGGGCGGCGAAGGCGGCCCGTCTCTGGTCAAGGGGAAGCCGGATGAGTCGCTCATGATCGAGCTGGTCACGCTGCCTGCCGATGATTCCGATGTGATGCCGCCGAAGGGACGTACGCTCAATGAGGGGGAAATCGCCAAGCTGCGTCAATGGATCGCCGAAGGTGCGGCCTGGCCTGAAGAATTGACTCTCGTCTCCCGCAAGGAGGATGATTTCAAGGGTGCGGAGCCTCTCAAGGATCGCGGCAAAAAGCTCGTGAAAGTCGAGGCCTTCCCCGAGGACATCGTGCTTGAGAAGGTGCGTGACAACCAGTCGGTCGTCGTCATGGCCACCTACGAGGATGACACCACCGTCGACGTCACGCCGAATGCCACCTTCACTTTCGCGGATCCTTCGCTTGTCGGGCTCAAGACCCGCAGCAACTTCGTTCCGAAGAAAGATGGTACCACCGAGCTCAGCGTGAAAGTTGCGGACCAGACCGTGAAGATCCCCGTCACGGTCAAGGAATCGGCGGTGGATCGCCCCATCGACTTCCACCTCGACGTGATGCCCGTCTTCATGAGCGAGGGTTGCAACATCGGCGCCTGTCACGGTTCGGCCCGCGGGCAGGATGGATTCATGCTCTCGCTCTTTGGATATGATCCCGAGGGCGACCACTACCGGCTTACCCGCGAAATGGCGGGCTACCGGATCAATCTCGCGATTCCCGAGGAGTCCCTCCTTGTCGAGAAATCGATCGAGGCGGTGCCTCACACGGGTGGCAAACTCTTTGAAAAGGGCAGCGATGCTTACAAAACCATGGTCGAGTGGGTGGCGAACGGCGCGACGAAGCGTCCGGCGGCCGAAGTTCCCAAGATCGTTTCCTTGCACCTTTACCCGCCGAAACTCGTTCTTGAGGGTGCCGGTGCCACCCAGCAGCTCACCGTGCGTGGCAAGTTTTCGGATGGCCACGATCGTGATGTGACCAATCTCGCGGTCTTCGTTACCAACAATGAACCAACCGCTGCGGTGACGCCGGGCGGATTGGTCACGGCCGGGAAGCGGGGTGAGGCTTTCATCATGGCGCGTTACGACACGCACACGGTGGGCATCCAGACCATCGTCATTCCCGAGAATCTTGAATACACCCGGCCGAAAATGCCGGAAAACAACTACATCGATGGGCTTGTGCACGACAAACTTCACAAGCTGCGCGTGATTCCCTCCGGGCTCTGCACGGACGAAGAGTTCCTGCGTCGTGTCTTCATCGACATGGTCGGGCAGCTTCCGACGGTGGAGGAGTACAAGACCTTCATGGCGGACAAAGATCCCGCCAAACGGAGCAAGGTGATCGACGAACTCCTCAAACGGAAAGAGTTCACTGAAATGTGGGTGATGAAATGGTCCGAGTTGCTCCAGATCCGTTCAAACGGGAACCTTGGCCTCGGTATTTCCTACAAGGCTGCCCTTCTCTACAACGGGTGGCTTCGCGATCAGATTGCGGCGAACCGCCCGTTCAATGAAATCGTGATCGACATGCTCTCCTCCGAGGGTGGAAGTTTCGCGATTCCGGCGACCAATTTCTATCAGGTGGAGCGCGACACGCTGAAGCTCTCCGAAAATGTGGCTCAGGTCTTCATGGGAATGCGGCTTCAGTGCGCCCAGTGTCACAATCACCCCTTCGATCGTTGGACGATGGACGACTACTACAGCTGGGCTGCGTTCTTCGCGCAGATCGGCCGCAAGGAAGGTGTGGATCCCCGCGAGCAGATCGTCTACAACCGAGGAGGTGGCGAGGTGAAGCACCTCGTCGGCGGGCGCAATATGCCGCCCAAGTTCCTCGGTGGCGAAATCCCCGACGTCACCGGCAAGGATCGGCGAGAGGTGCTGGCCCACTGGATGGCCTCGCCGCAGAACACCTACTTCTCGAAGAACATCTCGAACCTGGTTTGGTCGCACTTCTTCGGGGTGGGGATCATCGATCCGGTCGACGATGTCCGCATCAGTAATCCTGCGTCGAATCCGGAGTTGCTCGAGGCGCTCGCGATGAAATTCCAAGGGGAATACGAGTATGATTTCCGGGCTCTCGTCCGCGACATTTGCAACTCGGCCACCTATCAGCGAACCACGAAGGCGAACCCTTCGAACGAGCACGATCTGAACAATTTCGCGAAGTCCCGCATTCGGCGTCAGCGCGCCGAGGTGATGCTCGACACGCTCACCCAGGTGACGGAAACGAAGAACAAGTTCACCGGTCTGCCGCTGGGATCGCGTGCCGTGCAGATCGCTGACGGCAATACGACGGACTACTTCCTCACCACCTTCGGTCGTGCCACCCGTGAGACGGTGTGTTCGTGCGAGGTGAAAATGGACCCCAGTCTTTCGCAGGCGCTCCATCTCCTCAATGGTCCCGCCGTGACGCAGAAAGTGGAAGCCGGCGGCCTCGTGAAACGCCTGCTCGCCGAGGGCAAGACGCCCGAGCAAGTCATCGAGGAGATCTATCTTCGCAGTTTCAGTCGCAAACCGACCGCGGAAGAAACCAAGCAATTGATCGCCCAGGTGGCCAGCGTGGGTGAGGACAAAGCTCAGCGCGAATTGGTGCTGAACGACGTCTTCTGGGCGGTGCTGAATTCGAAGGAATTCATGTTCAACCACTGATCTTGATCTGCTATTCCCCCCAGTTTTCCCGAAACGGCCCGGTCTCCCGGGCCGTTTTTCGTTTCTGGACAAAGCGGGCCCAACCGTAACGGGCGCAGGCCTCACCACATCATCTCGGCGACCGCCTCTAGGAAGGCCCGGTGGGCCGCGATGCGAGTGAGAAGATCCGATTCACTCGGCGTTTCGAAGGTGTAGCTGACTTCCGCGAATTTCAAATACAGGAGGATGGCCTCGGGGTAGCCGCCGCTGAGTTGCTCCTCGACGACGCGTTCGATCTCGGTGGTGCGGACGAGGAGGCCGTTCTCAAAGTCCGATCCGTCGATCACGATGGCGGAATCCCGGAGGAGGTGGCTTTCGCAGGCGAGGAGAAGCTGGTCGCCCTTCGAATCGCGCCGTGTCAATTCATAGAGGTAAATGCCGGTCGCATCGTAGTCCTCGTGCAGGTTGACGGAGGTGTCGAACCGGCGTCCGGCGATGGCCTCCTGCCACGCCGCGATCACCGGTTGGGAGGAGTCGGCGAAGGAGCGGTTGAGATCGATTCCCGATCCGTCGAGGCGTGTGTTTTCGATCAGGCCTATCGGATTGAGACACGGAAAGAGCGTGACGGGTTGCTCGCGTAGAATTGCAGGGGCCGAGGCAACCCACTCGAGCAGGGCCCAGACAGGGGCGCATTCGTCGCCGTGGACTCCCGCGCTCACATAGAGACCGCCCGGTTCTCCCACCGCCGCGGTGGCGTTCTCGACTTTGAGGACGGGCAGTTCTCCGACTTCGCAGATCGTCTCACAGCGAAGTCCGGAGGCGCGGCAGACCTCTTCCCAGCGGCCGAGGAGGAGCCTGTAATCGTGGCCCGAATGCGAGAGCGGGGACATGCGGGTGACTATTTCCAATGCTCGTTGAAGAACCCTGCCGCCGCAATCCGCCCGGGGGCGTGGGCATCCGGATCGCGATCGAGTCCGATCACGGCCCAGTCGGGGAGCTTGGGATTCTGGAGGGAGTTCGTCTTGTCATGACCTTCGCGGAAAGTGAGCCCGCTGTTCAGGACGACGTAGCGGTCGGGATTGAGGGGATTCGGAAAGATCAGGACAGGGACATTGGCGTCGCGAGAATAGGAATTGCCGTGAAGCACGAAGGAATCTTCTTTCCACTCGACCGGGAGCTTCGAGGCGATCTCGGCGATCATCGGATTCGACTCGGGATCGCCCCAGAGGATGAGGTTGGCATCGCGTAGGTCGTCCGAGTCGAGGTCGTCGGCGGCCTTTTCGGGGAGATCGCCGCGCATCAAGGCACGCCAGCGCGAACGGAAGTGATCGAGCTCGAAATCGACCCAGCGGGCGACGCGAGGGGATGCCGGTGCTTGGTCGGGAGGCACCACGACGAACCGGCTCATGAAGGCATCGTCGATCGGGCCCTGCAAACCCGGACGTTTGGAACTGCGATCGGGCGCGCCCCAGGACCAGCTTCCATCGCGACGCACGAAAGAAAGCGAATTCACGGAGAATCCGGGAGGTTTGGCGGAGAGCGTTTGCCCGTCGATCGTCACCTTCGCTCCGGAGAGATCATGTTTTGGTCCGGGCTCGATCTCCAGAGCGGTGACGCCCTTGGTCGCAAGCGTGAAGGAGCTTCCCTCGCGATCCCACTCTGCCTCCACGTTCGCCCCCTTCCAGTGGGACTCGAGACCGGTGAGACGGAGCCAGTCGTAGGAGCCATATCGCAAAGTCGGGGTTTGCCAACGGATCGATCCGGCAGGGAGTCCGCGTCCGTTTTTCCAGCATTCACCCAGCCAGGTCCGGATCTCCGCGACAGCTTCGGGAGTGTATTTGTGCTCGGTTTCCGGGGCGACGACATGTCGAAGGGTGTGGCCGATCTTGGCCAATTCCCGTTCCATCAGGTCGGCGGTGGCCTTTTGTTTGTCCTTCGCGCCGGAATAGGCGAGGAGCGGGCCGTTGAGGAAATTCCCGAGGTAGTTCGGCACATCATAGACCTGCCAGAGGGTCTGCTCGTAGTCGGGCGGAAAACGATCGGGCGTCAGTTTGTTGTATTCCTTGGTCTCGGCGAAGCCGGCACCGGCATGCACGCCGCAGAACCGGTCGCGGTAATGGACCCCGAGATGCCAGGCCCCGGCACCACCCATGGAGAAACCCGCGAGGATGATGCGGTCGGGATCTATGGGATAGTCGGCCATGACCGCCGCGATCGCCTCGAAGACATCGATCTCACCCGCGTGTTTCCAACCGACGCACTGGCGTCCGAAGGGGTGGAGGACGATCGCCTCATTCTGGTCCTTGTAGAATCCGCCGAAGGCCTGACTCTTCTTCCGGCATTGATTGAGAAAGTGGAGATCGGTCGATTTGTCTCCTCGGCCATGGAGCCAGACGAGGAGCGGGACGGGCTTCGAGAGATCGAGCGTCTCCGGAATCTCCAGGCCGTAGGGTTGGTAGGAGTCGTCAATCGACGAGCGATAACCCCGGATCACCAAGCCCCGATCCTTGAGCCAGGGGCGCTGATCCCCCTCGTCGAGCAACTGGATCCGTGCATCGGCAAGATCGAGCAACTCCGCGGCGAGGGGGAATTCCTTTTCCGAATAAAACTCCCCGTGCTTGAGGGCGAAATCGACCGCCTTGACCAGCACCGCCACGTCGGCGACATGACTTTTCTGATCGACCTCCCAGATCCGGTCGGAGAAGGTCGCGACCCGCTCGCCCAGGGTGCGGGCGAGATCGGCAGGCAGGGCCACGCCATTTTCCGGCGGCAGAACCCGTGGAATCGGGGCGATGGGCTCGTCGGCCAAGAGCAGGGGTGCCAGGGCGGGCAAGAGCAACCCGGCGAGATGGCGGCAGAAGAATGGCGATTTCATCAGATCCGGTCCTCGGTGACGGGGTCGATCCACGCATGCACCCTTCCTCCGCGGAGGAGTGCCTTGTATTCCACCGGGAATCTCCCGAAGATCGTCGCCACGCTGAAATGCACCGTCACGGTGTCGTAGGAGCCGGCAAATTCGCCACCAACTTTCTCGGATCCGTTCCAGACAAAGGAGGTGGCTTCCTCAAGGGTGACGCTCGCGGCTTCACCGGCGGTAAGGCTCGCCTTCACCGGGGAAAAGCGTGGATCACCCGAGTCACCGACCGGCGCGGCGGGGGCGGCGCCTTTGCCGGTCAGGGCGGCGAGTTTCGAAGGATCGTCGGCGACGATCTGGCGGGCGCGGGCGCGCTTCGCTTCGACATCCTTGGTTTTGGCTTCGACGAACTGGTTGTAGCGGGCCTCGATCCGTTGTTTGAAATCTGTCTTTTCCACCGGGATCTGTGTGTTCATCGCCGGATTCGCGAGCGAGGCGACGGTGAGCTGATCCCCGGTGAGCCGCATCGGTTTCAAGGGCGTGCCCGGAGCCACATTGCTCGATCCCACGGCCTGGCCATTGATGACCAGTTGGAAGGGGATTGTTTCCGTCGCGGTCACCTCCGGCGGATAGGCGTTGGCCGGAACGTTGCGCCACTGATCGACGATGGTCAGCAGTGGGATGATTTCCGGCATCGGGTATTTCAGCTCGAGGGCGGCATCGAGTTCCGATAGCGGTTGCGGGGCGGGCTTGGGAGCGGTCGCGGTGCTTGGGGCGGGGGGGGCGGGCTTCGGCGACGCTGTATTGGCCGGCTTCGGTTGGGCTGGCTTGGCCTGGGGAGCAGCTGCCGAATCGGTTATGACCCGGTTGTCATCCGTCATCGGGGAGGCACCGGTGAAACGCTCGACGAGCGGTCTCACATAGGGATCGTAGAAGAACCAGACGGCGGCGGCGAGACCACAGACGACAAGCAGGGTGGCAAAAAAGCCTTTCAT
>Ga0209573_1001217_pt1 | contig 41939 bp, 27 predicted proteins | sample TNRBio252014_DNA_FD_185870 | JGI IMG/M metagenome (GOLD analysis project Ga0209573, IMG submission 185870) | Wastewater treatment Type I Accumulibacter community from EBPR Bioreactor in Madison, WI, USA - TNR Reactor_6/25/2014_ DNA (SPAdes)... | ecosystem: Engineered > Bioreactor > EBPR >...
CGCCTCTTTTCCACTACTTATAGAAGCCATACGAACCGATTACAACAACAATTCCTGCTCGCAGCAGGAATCCGAAATCTCGAATTACTAAGCAACAAAACTTAATTCCAATTTTGCAAAAGGTCTAATAAACCAAGGCTTGGCGATAGTTCCCCTGATACTGATAGAGATTTCCCATGTTACACAGCCCGGCACTAATGCCTGCGGGACTATTTAATCGTTCACTGATTTTTAGCCCGCGCTGAAAATAATCTAATGATTTTTCATAATTCCCTTGACTGCCGTAGATGACCCCTATATTGTGAAGGCAGTTATTGATTTCTTTCAAGTTGTCTAACTTTTCGGCAATCCGAAGACTTTTTTCTAAACAATCCAGTGCTTTTTCGTAATTGCCCTGATAATGATATATATTACCAATATTTCCCAAACAAAAGCACTGATTCATTTGATCGCCGATGGGTTCACTGATTTTCAGGCTCTTTTGATAATGATCCAAAGCCTGAGGATAATTACCTTGATTACTGTAAATATGGGCTATATTTTTCAAGCATAGACTCCTACCCATCAGGTCATTCGTACCTTCTAAAATACGTAGCCCCTGCGTTCCCGTATGAAATCCTCTTTCATATTCATTTAACCCACTAAGTAACCCACACAGCCGACACAAACTCCTACCCTTCACCGTATCCACCTTAGTAGTAGCGATGACCTTTTGTAGGCTGTCTATCTTGGCGTTTTGCGCCAATAGCATAACGATACTACCAAAGAAAAGCAACAGCGTAATCAGTATTCTCATACGCATTAGTTCATTCGATTGACCTCCCGTTCCAAACGGATGCGGAATGTTTCATATACCTTGCGGGCGATGAGTTCGCTGAAATAGCCCACATCCTTACCGTTCGCCTCGCCGTACCGGACGATCACAAGGGCTTGTTTTTCATACGTGCCGACGTTTCCGTCCCGAACGCCTTTCAACCCGCAGGCTTCAATCATCCCGCCCGCCGATATTTTATAATTCCCGTCGGGAAGGCGATGCACCCACGCGGGATTTAATTGATCAGCTATCGTTTGATAGACTTCCTCCGAAACTATCGGATTTTTGAAAAAACTCCCCGCATTGGGTAACGTTTTGGGGTCCGGTAATCGGGACTGCCGGATGGCGATCACCGCCTCCCGAACAGTTAAAGATGTGGGAGTCGTACTCCGTTTTTTAACTTCCTCCGCCACCTGCCCGTAATCCAAGACCAAAGGCGCATTTTTTTGGAAGCGATAACAGACCTCCGTGATGATGAATTTTCCTTTGAGTTCCTGTTTGAAGATGCTGTCCCGATACCCAAACCGGCAATCTTCCTTCGTAAAAGTCAAGTATTGCCCCGTTCGGGTATCTAAGCCCCGCAGGAAAACAAAGCACTGCTCCTGCTCCACTCCATACGCCCCGATATTTTGAATGGGTGCCGCGCCCACACTGCCCGGAATACCCGATAAATTTTCCAAACCGCCCCCCCAACCCGCTTCTATGAAGGGTCGGATGCTTTCATCCCAGTTCAGCCCCGCGCCAAAGGTTACTTCTATCTCGTCGGGATTGTTGTTGGGATGTTCGGTATTTATTTCTCCGATACGGATCAGGATGACCGTTCCCTCAAAATCTCGGGTGAAGAAAACGTTACTTCCGCCTGCCAGTACGGCTACTTTTTTTCGATCCCCTTTGCCTTCAGTTAAAAAGCCAAAACGATAGCAGGCTAATAAATCCTCAAGGGATTCAACCACGACCATGCGTCGCGCTTGGGTTGGGATGCCGAAGGTGTGAAGGGGCGCAAGGTCTGCTTGTTCAAATATATTCATAGTGGACGATAGCCGGTGAAAATAATTTAATTTTTCGCACTTGCTCTGACCGATGGCTCGGTTTTTGATAAAGGTATATTGGTTGTGGATAAATAGTTTGTAATATAGGCACCGGTAAAAAGAGCGTGTGATTTGCGAGCAACTTGGCAAACATACGCTCTTTTTCTATATCTTTGAGCATTATTTTTTGAACATGAGCTTTTCTACGTTCTCTTTCCGATTTCAAGCCCGAACCCTCACCATTTTGCTATTAACCGTGTGGGTGGCGGCAATCATTTCCGCGTGCAGTAAGGACGGCGATAAAAACGTCATCAACGTTTTTTCCGTAGATGATGACATTAAACTCGGTCAGCAGTTAGCCGATCAAATCCGATCTGATCCGGCTCAATATCCCCTATTGCCCCAATCCCAATACCCAAAAGCGTATGAACACCTCAACCGAATTACCCAAACGCTACTCAATACGGGTAAAATCAAATACAAAGACCGCTTCAAGTGGGAAATCAACATCATCCGCGATGACAGTACACTGAACGCCTTTTGCGCTCCGGGCGGATTTATATACGTCTATACGGGTATCATCAAATTCCTTGATAGTGAAGACCAGTTTGCCGGTGTGTTGGGACACGAAATTGCCCATGCGGAACGACGACACTCCACCGACCGCCTTACCCAGCAATACGGCATTAGTATGCTCTTAGATATGGTCTTGGGTCAAAATAAAGGCGCGTTAGCTAACGTCGCTACCAACTTAGCCATCTTGGCATACAGCCGTTCCAACGAAACCGAAGCCGACTTGGCTTCCGTAGAATATTTGTGTGCCACCGACTATAATTCCACCGGTACGGCAGGCTTTTTCAAAAAGCTCATCGAGCAGGGGCAGGGCGGACGCACTCCCGCATTCCTCAGCACCCACCCCAACCCCGATAAACGGGTAGAAAACATCGAAAAAGAAGCCCAAACCCGTAACTGTACCAACACACAAACCTACGCTACGCGGTATAACGAATTTAGAAACAGCTTACCTTAATTGTATGTATTAGCACAGACGAAGGTCTGTCTTTTATATTTTTGTCATTTAGTTGTCGTTCATCCTCTGTTACGTGGGGATGAACTTTTATTTCTTTTGACTAATTTTGCCCACCCGATTGCAAACCATCTTTCGGAATACAGCATCAGTCCCCTCCTTTCATGCACGGTTTAGACCCCACCCGCTTACCCCAACACGTCGCCATCATCATGGACGGAAACGGTCGCTGGGCGCAACAACGCGGTAATCTCCGCATCTTCGGGCATCGCAATGCCATCAAAGCCGTCCGTGATACCACCGAAGGCGCGGCGGAATTGTCCATCCCCTACCTGACCCTCTTTGCTTTTTCGACCGAAAATTGGGCGCGCCCGGCTATCGAAGTCAATGCCCTGATGGAATTATTGGTCTCCACCATCCGCTCAGAGATCAAAACCCTTCAGGACAATAAAATACGCCTCCATGCCATCGGAGATATTGAAGGATTACCCAAAGCCACCCGTGAGCAACTCCATTGGGCGATCAACGAAACAGCATCCAATAGTCATATGACCCTAACGCTCGCCCTCAATTACGGGAGTCGGAATGACCTGCTCCACGCCGTGCGGGATGTTTGTGAGGAAGTACGTGCCGGCAAACTCAATCCCCAAGACCTGACGGCGGACATCTTTGCTTCCCACCTTTCGACTGCCGGTATGCCCGACCCCGAACTCTTGATTCGTACCAGTGGAGAAATGCGTGTTTCTAATTTTCTGCTTTGGGAGATCGCATATGCCGAACTGTACATAACGCCCAAGCTGTGGCCCGACTTCCGGCGGGATGACCTTTACCAAGCCATCGCCGACTTTCAAAAGCGCGAACGGAGATTCGGAAAAACAGGCGAACAAATAAAAAAATAAATCCATACGTTTCGATACCCTATCGCTTACTGATTATCTTTACTTTCCGACGTGAGGTTCGGCTATTTTTAATCTGATTATCAAGGCTTTTTTATCATTGTTTCGCTTTTCCCCTCGACTAAAGTCGAGGGACTAACTCGTTTTCAGCTGTTATTTTGCTTTACGGGTAACTTAGTCCCCGTACTTTATCCGAAAGATAACTGATTATCAATCCGTTTATAGCCGAACCTCACCTTTTCCGATAAGTTCATCCTGAAAAATGCCTATCTTTGCGGAAATGAAACGAACGATTGCGCGCTTGCTTTTCGGGCTGTGGCTCGTACTACTGATGCTCGGCTGTAAAAAAAATGACTATTACGGGTGTGATGATCCTTCCGCCCTCAATTATGACCCGACAGGTAAAGCCAAGCGGGAACTCTGCCGTTATCCGATGGAATTGACCCAAAACATCTTGAATAACACCCGAAAACAACGCGGTGATGACCGCAGAGGTTGCTCCACGAACACCACCGACCAACTGCGGGCTTGCTTTACGGAAATGGATAAATATGTTTCTGCCGACTCTTCTTTGCGGAAACATTACGTTAATTATCAGCCGATTAGTGAGCCGATTCAGCCCGGAATCATGGTTACGCAGCATCTTTATCATGCCCGTACCAAGAAATTAGTCAGCGTTTACGGCATGTATAAGCAACCTTCCGGCTATTTTCCCGAAGGAGGCGATTGGGAGTACCTGATTTTAGACCCCGCAACCGTCAATGATACGAGCCGGAAGAATGGAATCCTACCCCCCACAGGCGTTTTGCGTGGAAAATTAGCCCAATGTGCCGTCTGCCACCGCAGGGGAGCTAATAATTATCTTTTCAACCAATATTAATGGAAGAAAAAGAACCGCTATTTCTGGCATTAGAGACGGCGACGGAGGTGATGTCGGCGGCAGTTTTTCGCGGAGGAAAGCTCTTGGGTGTGCAGGATTATTATTTACCCCAATTACATAACCGATTGGTTACGGAATGCCTCCGCCAACTTTTGCTGAATATTGACCTGAATATCAAGGAAGTCCAGGCGGTAGCAGTGTCGGCGGGTCCGGGTTCGTACACGGGATTGCGGGTAGGAGCTTCAGCGGCAAAAGGCATTTGCATGGGTTTGGATATTCCTTTGATTGCTGTTTCTACCTTACAAGCCTTAGCTTTCACTGCCATAGATTGGGCAGTACAAACCGACAGCCTCATCATCCCGATGCTGGATGCCCGGCGCATGGAAATCTATACCGCCGTTTATAATGCTTTGGGTAATGAATTAGTTGCCCCCCATCCCCGCATCTTAGATGAAGAACCGATCACGAAATTAGTGGAAAATCGGTCGGCAATCTTGGTCGGAGACGGCGTGGCAAAGACCATTCCGCGCTACGAATCCGATAAAAACTTAATTTTGATGCCGAATGTATTGCCGTCCGCGCGATTTTTCGGTACTTTGATATACCAAGCGTGGTTGGAAAAACGTTGGGTGAATATTGCTGATTTTGAACCCCTTTACCTCAAGGAAGTGATGATTCGGCAAGGCAAAAAACTCCTTTAACAGCATGAAAAACCGTATTTTCGCCCTATTCTTAGCTCTTTCGGTCATTTTTATTTTTTCCTGTAAAAATGAACCCACCAATACTCCCGACTATAACCTAACGAAGGGTGCTACCCGCAGTTGGAAATTATATGACCTTCGTGGTGGCGAGAATGGGCAGGAAGTCCTTTACCGCGACTGTAATACCGATGACTCGTTCGATTTTCTGCATAACGGCAAGTGGTACTACCAGCCCGGAGCCAAGAAATGCGCTGAAAATGAAGCCCTTACGCAGGGTTCTTGGGCATTTAACGATGCAAAAACGGAGATCAACATCACGGCGGAAAGTCCTTTAGCCGGCAATTATAAGGTTACCGAGCTTTCCCCCAACAAACTAATTCTTTCCTCCAAAGGAAGGTCGTATAGCTTTAACTGCGGATGCAAATAAATATGCACGAGCATTCCATTCAAGTAACCCGCACCGCCCGCTATTATACTTTGGGCGAGCTAACGCCTGATACTCAGCACGTTTGGTGGGTACTTCATGGCTATGGGCAGTTAGCCAAATATTTCATCCGCCACTTTGAACCCTTAGCCGAACGCGGGGCTTTCGTCATTGCACCGGAGGGTTTATCTCGCTTTTATGTGGGGTCAAATTGGGAGCGGGTAGGTGCAAGCTGGATGACCAAAGAAGACCGCCTGACCGAAATCGCCGACCAGATGGCATACTTAAACCTTGTGTATCAAGGGATTTACCCTGCCAAACCGACCTTTCAGACACATTTATTGGGTTTTTCGCAGGGGACGGCTACGGCGTGGCGGTGGCTGAATCAGGCGCAGTTAGCCGTTCGGAATTTGGTTTTGTGGGCTGGGATGATCCCGCAGGAACTCCACCAACCGCTTCCCGACCACCCGAAGATGAACGTCTATGCCTGTTACGGGCGGAAAGACCCCTTCTTTTCGGAGGAAAAAGTAAACACCATTCGCGGATTGATCGAAGGTTCTCACTTATCCATGCGCTACTTTGAATTTGACGGCGAGCATACGATCCATGCTGAAACGCTGATCCAAATTGCAGATGAAATCATGATTTAAGACCTGCCGTAGCTTTTTCGGATGCGAACCAAAAGGTCGTTCATTTCATTTTTACCGGAGGGTTCGGTAGACAAGGGAGACCGGTATCGGGCATTCTCCAACTGCTCCAAGAAGGCTTCAAATTTGGTTTGGTAGAAATTTCGGTCGTCATTATCCAGGTAAGCCGTTTTGCCTTTCAGTTCCATTTCTTCCACCACATCGTTAAGGTAGGGCAGATTGTATTTTTCGGCTAAGGAAGGCAGATGGAGTTCCACTTCCGCCGTTTGCATCAAATTTAAGCCCGTGAGCAGGATTCTAAAGCTATTCAAAAAGGGTTTGACGGAATAGGGAAAGAATTTTTCGACCAGCTTCCACTGCTTTTTGGCGTAGTTAATGTAATTATAAGCATGATTCCGCGTAACGGATTTTTTACAGACGGCTTTCAGTTCGGTGATAATGTCGGCATCCATGGCTACGGGCGGGGCATAGAGGAACTCCACGACGAAGCTGTTTTCCTCCATGATGAGGGTTAGGTAGCGTTTGATGTCATAGGTTAATAAGTCTACTTCCAAACGTGAAATTTGTTCCCGAACACTAACCGTGAATTGATCTTCATGGATACCCAGCGCAATATCAATGGGTAGCACATGAATGCCACGCAGATCATAATCGGTATCGGAAGCCGCGTAACCAAAGGCATGTGCGCCCCCAACGGTCATCATCAGGATGGGAAACGGTTGGCGATGTACTAAATCAGTAAGCTCTTGAGGTAAGTAGGGTTTGGACGGCACGGCAATCGTTGTATTAAAATCTTAACCTAAGCGAAGATAATACAATTTCCCGTTTTTGGTTCACTTTCGAGTAAAGATTCAACAAAAATGAACGCTACTTAACCTAAAATGCCTAAAACCGGATACCGATTACCAAAATATCATCAATCTGTTCGATATGACCTTCGTGCATCCAGTTTTCGATGATAACGTTCAGGCGTTCTTTTTGTTCGTCCATGGGTTGGGTACTGAGTTCCACCAATAGTTTTTTGAACTTACCGTACATGAATTTCTTGCGATTCGGTCCTCCGAATTGGTCGGCATAGCCGTCGGAGAATAGGATAATCGTGTCGCCGGGTTCGCAGGTTAATTCTTGAGTGGTGAAGTGCCTACCTTCGTACTGCCCGCCACCGATAGGATATTTATTGGTTTTGAATTCGGTCAGTTCCGTTCCACGAATGTGGTACATCGGATTATTCGCTCCGCCGAAATAAACTTTCCGTTGGGGATAATCAATGACGGCTAAGGTTAAATCCATCCCATCCTTCGAGCTGGAGGTATGATCTACCTGGTGGAGGTTCGACCGCACCAGTTCATTGAGGGTATTGAGAATCGTTCCCGGATCGGTTAAGCCTCTTTCATTAACGATTTGGTTGAGGAGCGAAGACCCCATCACGGACATGAAAGCCCCAGGAATACCATGCCCCGTACAGTCTACCGCCGCGATGAGTTTTAGGTCGTCATATTCGGAAAACCAGAAGAAATCCCCGCTGACCACATCTTTGGGGCGATACAGCACAAAAGATTCGGGTAATGCCCTGCGAATATCGTCATAATCGGGTAAGATAGCATCTTGAATACGGCGAGCGTAGTTGATACTATCCAATATTTCTTCGTTCTTATGTTCGATTTCCTTTTTTTGCTTCGTAATTTGGTCATTAAAGGCTAAGATTTCATCTCTTTGCTGCGTGATTTCTTCATTGATCTGGGTAATCTCATGGTTTTTCTCTTCGAGTTCTTTGGCTTGGCGGACGACTTCGGCGGTGCGCTCTTCCACTTTTTGCTCCAAGATGCGTTTATCTTGTTCTAATTTACGCACCCGCCAGCGAATAAAACCGACAATAGCCCCGCCCGCCATCAACAAATAAACCAAATAGGCGACCTTCCAACGATACCAAGGCGGGTTGATGGTAAATTCATAGACGCTTTCTTCGCCCATCACCCCAAAAATATTCCGGGAACGGACGTGAAACTTGTAGTATCCTTCGGTAAGATTGGTGTAATCCTTTTGAGCCTCTTTCGTCCAAGGCGACCATTCTGTTTCCGAACCCTCTAAGAAATATTGGTATTCGTTGGCTTCGCTTCGGTCGAAACTTAATGCCGCACATTCAAAGCGGAGTGAATTATGGACGTAATCCAGAGCGGGTTTCCATGCGCTCGGTTGCAGGAGGCTGATAAAGCCATTCTCTGCGACATAGTTACCGTCAAAGATGGTTTCTTTGCTATTAGCAATAATTCTACGGACTAAGGTCTTATAGCTGAAATTGTTATTACGCTGGTAATTGAGGTTGAGGCGCGCTACACCACTCCCGTAGCCTAACCACACGACGTTATCCGATTCCGGATAGATGACGTTGATCTTCGTAATCCCCAAACGGGCAAATAAGTTTTTTTGAATTTTATAGCCGTTATTTCCCTGAAAGAAGGCGTAAAGCTGATCTTCGACGCTGATATTATCAGGATCAACGACGACAGCCCAACCGGTTTTGGTTACTTCATTTTGTCTGAAATACCAGATACCACGCGAACCGTCGGCTAATTCGGTGGTAAATTCCGCTTCGGGTTCAAATTTTTGTGCTTTCTCATTAAAACGGACAAATCCTTTCAAATGGTAAAAAAGGATACGTCCGTCTGGCTGATTGATAACCACAAGGTCTTGTAAAGTGAGTAAGCCGTGTTCTTTGCCGTATCGCTTGATAACGGGTTTCATCCGATTGGCGGTTAAGTCGAGATACAAAGCCCCATTGATATAGCTGGCTAACCATAAGTTACCGTTTGAGGTTTCGGCAATGTGTCGTATCTGTTCATTGATACCGGGGATTCTGCCTTCATCTTCCCAAACGCCGCCCCGCCTATAAATGCTGGCAATTCCGTCCTTCAAACCGATATAAACCCGATTGGAATCCTTTTTAGACCGATACAGGGCGTAACCGGTGTAATTCGGATTGACCACATAGGCTTGGTTCAAGTTATAGCCGTAAATGCCGTATTCTGTGGTCGTAACCAAAACTTCGTTAGGAAGGGCTAATATATCCCAGCATTGATCCGAAATTTCATGTACGGCTTCAAAGTTCATCATCGTTTCCGTGCCTTTTTTGGTGCTGAATCGGGTTCGATATAAACCGTTTTCGGTCATGGCTAAGAGGTATCCTTGAAAGCGGGTAAATTTCTGAAATGACCGTTTTTGGTTATTGATCCGATTAAAGTACGACAGGCGGGCTGGATTATTTACTTTCGCTAAACCATTACCTAAAGCCGCCCAAATAGAATTCGTTTGGTCTTCAAAAATATAGGTAACGTCGTTATTTTGCAGTCCGCGCTCTTCATCTATGATTTGAATCAATTTTCCTTGTGCCGTCATCAAGACCATACCACCTTTTGCCGTACCGAACGCGTAGTAGCCTTCTTTTGATAATATACCACAATAAAGGTTGGAAGTCAGCAGAAAGGGGTCTATTTCCGTGCGAAACGGTGTAAGGGTTTTACGGTTAGGATCGAAGAATAAGAGTCCCTGTGTACGCGTACCCATTAAGAGTTGACCGCTTTCGTGGGGAAGCAGAAAATAAGCCTGATCTTCAATGAATCGCTCGGCAAACGGTAAAGGGACTAACTGCCCGTTTACTAATTCAAGCAAGCCTTTAGCTCGATCCCGAATGTAAAATCGCTCTTTATGACGGATGATCTTATGAAAATCACCATCCCAGATAGCCGTAATCTTTTTACTATTGGGATTATAGCGATACATATGGGTTTCGCCCTGAAAGTAAACCTCATTTTGATAAATTTCAATCGAATTGATGGATTGAAAATCTTGCTTTGCTTGAGGTAATTGCGAGAGTAGGGATTGGAATCTATGCTTGCCAATGGAATCAGTATACATATACCCCAACTCATCAAATCCGCCGATAAATATCCGATCTTTACTATCAATCGCCAAGGAAGAAACGGTATTTCCATCACCTAATTGTATCATACGCCACCGCACCCCGTCATATTCCATCAATCCACCGTTGTTGGCAACATAGATGATCCCCCGACTGTCCTGAACGATAGCCCAGTTTTGCTCTAACTGCCCGTATTCCTCCGGCGTATAATTACGAATGAAGGGATTGAGCATTTCCTCACGTTTATGAAGTATTTGACCCCATAGGAGGTTATTCAATCCCCCAACCCAGCAGAAGATCCAAACAATTACAAGAATGGAAAGATGTTTCATGCCCTCCGGTTAATGATGAATAAACAAAGATGGAATAGATAACCCAACTTGAAATTCAGTTCAAAGTTACGCAAAAAATTGCAAATGCACTCGAAAAGCCCGCCTAATCATTCCACTTCGTCGTTGAATGACCTAAATTATGATGGTTTGAGGTATCATATCTTTTCAAAGTGCTAAAATGCTACAAGCTAAAATCGTTCCTAAAGCCCTTTCTTACCGAATATATTTTTTGAGGGGTACGTTGGTAAAACTTGATAAAACGATGTCCTTTATCTACCTTTGCAACCCGTTTGACCCTCATCAAAATCAGGTCAGCTTTATTCAATCCATCGGTTTACTTTTCTTGTATGCCAAACATTAAATCGGCGGCGAAACGCCACAAACAATCGGAAACCCGTCGGTTACGGAATCGTACCCAGCTTGTCGCTGCCCGTAACCTCATCAAGAAATTATTAAAAATCAACACCAAAACGGAAGCCGAACAGCTCTATCCGACGGTGGTATCCCGTTTAGATCGCTTAGCGCAAAAGCGCGTCATCCATAGAAATACCGCCGCGAATCAGAAATCACGCCTCGCCCTCTTTGTCAACAGACTGAGCGCGTAACTTTATTCTCGGTAACCCCTCTTGAGATTCCCCGCGAAGACAACTTTCGGTCGGGGCTTTTCTCGTTGTACGCTTTTGATTATAAGACCTTTTGATAAAGGCAATGGTAGTCAAGTTCTAGTCGAAAAGGAGTATATTTGCTATTATGAAATATTTGCTTTGGGTTGTATGGTTGCCAGTTTGTTTTTGGTACAATTGCTCTGCCCAACTCATCCCTATCCAAGAATACAACCTAAGTCCGGTATTAGTCGAAAAGGAGTATATTTGCTATTATGAAATATTTGCTTTGGGTTGTATGGTTGCCAGTTTGTTTTTGGTACAATTGCTCTGCCCAACTCATCCCTATCCAAGATTACAACCTAAGTCCGGTATTATATGAAGACGAACGGCAAGTCCCCGCAACCGATTTTCGCAAAGCGGGGGAGTTTATTTGTTTCCACCGCAAAAAAGAATATTTCATTACCCGCTATTCGGAAAATGATTCATTTCGTACTGCGCAGAAAATAGAACTGAAAATGAAAGATGGTCGCTATAATTTTGCGCAATCATTTAATTGTACGGAAGATCGGTTGATTATAAGTAGCGATCAATATTTCAGTTGGTATGACCTCAATGGAAAACTGTTGTATCAAACGGGCATGTACAATTTGAAGCCTAAAAATTTCTTTTTTCAGCAAGCTAAAGATTCATATTTGGCGCAATATCCTTTGTATCCGCACTTTTTCTACACCGGAAAGGAACTATTCTTGAATGTAGTCCCTACCGTGCCGGATCATCGATGGAAGATGAAAGGTATTCCCCAAAAAGAGCGAATGCTGGCTGATATTAAGTTGAGTTATTATGTGGATTCTTTTTATGTGCATCCGCGTCATCCGTTGATAGCTTTTGCGCCCTTTGATGTTGAAGTTGAACGTAAAAAAAATGCCCCAGACTTTTCCTTTTTTGACTACAAACACGCCATTCCCTTTCATAACTTTATCGGAAGGTATGATTCTATTTTCTTTCAAAAACATCAAGAAGGTAAATACAACATTCAATTAGGGATCGTCAACTTTACCGTCAATCCCGTTCAAGGCGAAGTTTTTGTGAATCAAGCCGTCAGCCCGACCATCAAAGTCTATGATTATCAGGGAAATCATCTCCGTTCTTTTGGAGAAAAAGGCAAGCATTTGTTAGCGGGTGATAGCGTCTATTGGTTTTCGGAAAAAGATTGGTTGAATATACGCACCTTTGAGGATAGTATAAAAAAACAGTTTCATGCTTCAAAAGACGTTCGCCAAGCCAACATAGATTACCGAGCTTATCGCCAAAAGTTTAAGAAAATACTTTGGGCGGCTCGATTTTGTTCCCGAAGATATGGAGCAATCTATTTCGATACGACGAATAACCGCCTTTTCCGAGTGTATGAAGCCCCCAATGTTTCGTTTCTGGGATTTCTGAAAAAGGAAGATAGAGATACACTTACCTCCCCCACCTACCTCCAAATCTACGACCATAACGACCACGACCGCCTCATCTACGACGAAGCCGTACCCGCGCCCTTCCATATCTTGGAGGTGAAAGGCGATACCCTTTGGGCGGTGGCAGGTGTGAGTGATAAGGGGTTGAAGATTGTTAAATATGTGATGAGGAAGGAGTAATACACTCATTAGTCTATTTTCATATTCCGTAGAAACACGTAGCGTTTAACAAAATATAGGCAGTAGAAATACGCAACCGTTCAGGAAATGCAAATAATATTTGGAGGAGAAAAAAACGCCTTTTAATTTTGGAGCATAATCTTATCAATCATTGGATTATGAAACACAAACTCCTTGGCTTTTTAAGCCTCTTTTTGTTAATTTTTGTTACGGGGGGGGGGTAAGTCTCTCCGCTCAAACCTGTGATCCTCCGACTGCCGTGTCCGTGAGTAGCATCACTTCGACGACTGCCACCGTGAACTGGACACCCTACGGGGGAGCGAGTTTCACGTGGCTCCACTACAAAGTACAGGGCGCAGGCTCTGAATCCACCGTTTCCGTCGCCGGCAGCAGCTATCAGTTGACCGGTTTATCGCCCTGCCACACGTATGAAGTCCGTTTACGTTCCGCCTGCGGGTCGATCTTTACCTCCGCGTTTACGAGTACCGAAACGTTTGAAACGGAGAGTTCAGACCCGTCGGTTAATGTTACATTATCTGAACATGCAAGCCCGTGCTATAAATTTGCAACTGCTACATCGGGATTCTTCAAGTACGACTGGACTAATGGCGTACAGTCAGAAACAACTTACGATCCCGAAATATTGATTACTGTACCGGGGAATTACAACTTACTTGCAACGGATTTATAACGGGTGTACTGCAGAAACAACGTTTGTCATTCCTGTTTATAGCAGTGATTGTATTTCTTTGTCTTACGATAACGACCTTGCTGATGAGATTACTGCAAATAGTACTTCGTTAAAAAACGATGTACACTTACTTGCCAAAGGCATGGCAACTGTAATGAACAATTCAACAGTCAAAAATCTCGTTAAGACGATTGCTTTGAATAACCCTGATCCAAGCAAACTTTACTTTTGTCGTCTGAGTGTGTTATCTGATTCTTGTTTGGCACACAGTATTAATTTAATACCGACGATCCAAACTAACTTAAAAAATAATGGCGTTTCTAATGCGGACACGGCACGATTTCGTACTGTATTTGCGTCCATTACGATCTCGGGAGTTTCGCCTTCCGCCACGATTTACCCAGAGATTTACTTCAACTATCTTGATCCGATTAATCAAGATTCCTCTTACTCAGCTTGGGATTCAGTTTCGGTAGATTACGTCGTACCTTCAAGCATGAATGGCTCTAATACTTATTCCTGCTTTTATTTATCTGGGGGAACGTTGTCAAACACTTCTTTGGATTCCGTAACTATTGCCACTAAACTACCCGTATGGCAAATCACTCTGAATACCAACTTCATTAATGGAAGCGGTCATAGCAAAGTTTTGAATAATACGGTAATGGAAGCTCCCTGTAATTGCGAAGATCCACGCAGACGAAACACGAAATGTATTCCTACTTCAGGAGGTCAGCCATGTCCCAGAGAAAGAAGACAACCTTGCAAAGGAAAGTGTATAGCATTGGTTGCGATCATCACTGATTAATCCATCCTTAGTTTAGAAAACCATTTCGTCGAGATCGGTTAACTTCGTGTTAATTGATCTCGACGATTTCATAAGTTATACCTTAAAAGTTATGAAAGTTATCATTACTACATTACTGTTATTGTTAATTGCTTTCTCTGCTTACAGCCAAAGTCATCCGAGTGCTTGGAGCATCGAAAAAGAATATCTCTTGGAGCATCCACTCGCCGAATATTTAGCGGATTTTGCCTGTAAATACAAGAACTCGGTCTTTATAACGGATCACATTAATGACAAAGTGTTTCGCTATTCGCTGAAAGGTATTTTCAAGCGTAAAAAAGCGATGGTGCTTCAGGCTTTTACTTGTGACTCTATTATAGATAGCTTACAGTGCGTAACTTTTCCTGCAACTGCTATTCGTTTTCTTCCCCGATCTTTTGTTTGTAGTTCTATATCATGGAATCCTATTTGTTTTTATAACAAACGAGGTGAATTAGTTAATCAACTCAAATTAGGCGGGTACGGTATGGATACCACCTTTGATGAAGTAAATAAACTATTTTACTATGCTCCTTATAAAACACAGAACCTCATGGCAACAGAACGTTACTTGGTTGTGCCGGTTGGTGTATTCTCCGAACTCCAAAATTGGGATTCGGGGGCTGATTCTAATATCACTACATCGGAAATCAAGAAAAGGTTGTACATAGATTCTTTGTCGTTGTTGCAAAATGCTCCGCATATGCCTTTGTTTGCCTTCTACACCGATTATCCGCATCCCAGGGAAAAGGAGGATTTACTCCATTACGTACATCACCAATGTAATAATCCGTTGTCTTACCAGCGTTTAATCGGAAAGAAGGGGGACTTTTTTAATGTATATAGCGACTCCACCGGATACATGCTATACCATATGACGGATCATGCCGAAGGTGTATTAGATACCGTTAATCGCAGAATTTATGCCGCTATGGAGTTTTCTCCCCGAATTGTGGTATATGATTTAGCAGGAAATAAAGTGGATTCATTCGGAAAATATCCCGGAAATGCCGGTTTTGATACGACCCTTGCCTATTTGACACCCCTGCATATCGCTTCATTAATGAAAATTAGTTCCCGAAAGCAATTTGAACACAAAAGAACATACCTGCGTTTCAGGCTTATTTGCCGTTCCAATTACTTCCAACCGCCGATTTATAATCATGGAACTGGATTAATTTATCGAACTTATCGAACAAAGTTGACTGTTCAAACAACTGATAGTTTAGAACAAGAAGAGCTAAAAGATCGTCAACGCTACGGATTAATGGTTGAATCATTTAATAAGTTATCTCAACAAAGGCTACAAATTTATAATCCTTTAACGAAAGCCCTCATCTTCGACGAAGCCGTACCTGCACCCTTCCATATCTTGGAGGTGAAAGGCGATACCCTCTGGGCGGTGGCGGGTATGAGTGAAAAAGGGTTGAAGATTGTTAAATATGTGATGAGGAAGGAGTAATACACTCATTAGTCTATTTTCATATTCCGTAGAAACACGTAGCTTTTAACAAAATATAGGCAGTAGAAATGCGCAACCATTCAGAAAATGCAAATAATATTTGGAGGAGAAAAAAACGCCTTTTAATTTTGGAGCATAATCTTATCAATCATTGGATTATGAATCACAAACTCCTTGGCTTTTTAAGCCTCTTTTTGTTAATTTTTGTTACGGGGGGGAGGTAAGCCTCTTCGCTCAAACCTGTGATCCTCCGACTGCCGTGTCCGTGAGTAGCATCACTTCGACGACCGCCACCGTGAACTGGACTCCCTACGGGGGAGCGAGTTTCACGTGGGTACACTACAAAGTACAGGGCGCAGGCTCTGAATCCACCGTTTCCGTCGCTGGCAGCAGCTACCAGCTGACCGGTTTGCTTCCCTGCCACACGTATGAAGTCCGTTTGCGTTCCGCCTGCGGGTCGATTTTTACATCCGCGTTTACGAGTACCGAAACGTTTGAAACGGAGAGTTCAGACCCGTCGGTTGAAGTTACAGTTGACGATGCCTATAATCCGTGCTACAAACGAGTATCGGCAACTTCTGGGTTTGTTCGTTATGACTGGACTGATGGGGTTACTACTAAAACTGATTTTGGTAAAGAAATTTTGATTACTCGTCCTGCCAACTATACGGTTATCGTTTATGATGCTAATGGTTGTACAGCCGAAAAGTCGTTTAACATTTCGGCATACAGCGGTGCTTGTATTACCAATAGCTACGATGCTACTGTTGAGTCTGCGATGAAAGCTGATAGTACTACGCTGAAAAGTGATATTCAATTACTCTCCAAAGGCTTGGCAGGAGTTATGAACAACAGTACGGTTAAGAGTTTTGTCAAAAGCATTGCGATTAATCAAGTTGACGCAAACAAGAAATATTTTGTTTCTTTACAAGAACTCTCTGATTCTTGCGAGGCTCATAGTGTCAACATCAAAAATTTGATGAAAACTGCTCTCTGGAACAATGGAGCAAATGCTACGGATACCGCACGGATTGCATCTATTTACAAGATTCGCAACGTAACGGGTGTTAGTCCTACAGCAAAACTTTATCCTACAATCTATTTTAGTTATCTGAATCCAGATTTCCAAAATAGTGGTTATTCTTCTTGGGATAGTGTCAGCGCGGATTATGTAGCGGCATCGGGTTACCATGGTTCGGGAGACAAAACCGTTTATTCTTTAGGCGGCGGTACTATTAGTAATACAACGCTTAATTGGAGTCAATTTGATAAAGAAATGCCTGTTTGGCAAGTATTTATGTTTACTGACTTTTTGTGTGGCGGTAAAACCAAGACTTATGAAACAACCGGAATTGTTAATGGTAATTGTAGATGCGATGAAGGCATCAAAGGACCTGATAATAGTTCTGTCGGTTGTTCCCAATCTAATTGTGGAGGAACTGGTTGTCCTTCCCAAGGAACTTATGGACAAGGAGGCTGTACTGGTAATTGTTTGCAACAATTTGTCCCATCAATGGATTAACTTAGTTCATGTAGCCACAAATAGTTCTGTCAAGATACATGTTATCTTGACAGAACTATTGTAATGAAAGGAGACTCTATTTATGCGGTTATTCATTTGGGTAATAATATTATCACTTTTTTCATCCGCCTACGCCCAACAGCTCATCCTCACTGATAGCGTCATTTTTGAACTGACTTATCCCTATGGTTCTTATAATATGATCGCTAAAAAAGGGGATACCCTATTGATTGGCAAAACAGGAGGCATAACCTATGTTCATAATATCCTCAGCAAAAAAACAGATACCTTGGCATTTCAATTTGTGCTGGAATATGAGGATAGTTTACACCCGGGCGACCGCCGGTATACCTACTGCAAGTATCTGCCTGATAATTATTTGATGAGTCGGATACCCGTGGGTTCATATATCGCCGGGAATGGTTCGGGTAGTGCCATCCGTTTTTATGATTATCTGGGCAAGTTACAGCTGTGTACTCTGCCTTCGGGTGAAGGATTCGGCTTCAGTCCGAATGTAAAACCCGTCATGGGTTGCTTTTGGGCTATTGATAGTGAACCCATTATGGCAACATTGAAATATTTCATTTGCAGTTTGAAACACAGTGGTCATGTAAACATGAATGATGACACTTCGCTGACAGCACGTAAACGCCGTATGTTAGTGAATCATATTGACCCAATGTTCAAAAATCCACAGTTGCCTTTATTTTCGGTACATGATTATAAGATTCCACCCGAAGGAACAGACATGCTCAAATTTACCAAAGAAGAATTCATACGCGGATGTTCTACGCGACATTACATAGGTGAATTGGGTGATGTGTATCGATCCAACATGAAAAAAGGCTTATTCACGCCGTCGTATTGCCAAAATCATTTCTTTGTTTTTGACAGCACTAAAGAGCTAATCTATCTGAGTATTCCTGCCGAACCGGATATTCGGGTTTACAGTGTTAAAGGAAATTTGCTAAAAAGGTTTACTTCAGCACGGGACTTAGCCCCTGAACGGCATGTTCCCATCCGATTTTGGACACAAAAAGAGGTGGATTCCGTCTTATCCGTTAAAACTATGAAAGCATGTCGTGAAGCCCGTAATCGCTTAGATGCGTATAGTTACGGACTTTCCACTAATTATAGTTGGATGTATGTAGCCCCTACACAGCACCGCCTTTACCGAACCTATCACCCACCCCTTCCGCCCCAAACGATGGACAGTCTGTATTACCAAACCAAGATGCCTGCTTCTGAAATGCACGACCGTAACATTTGGTTTAAGTCTACTTATTTGCAGTGCTTTGACACGCGTTCAGGTAAATTGTTGTTTGATATTCCCGTACCATCCTTCTTCAAAGTGATTGATGTAGCAAAAGACGGTTCCATCTGGGCAATCTATGACATCCGTCCCAATGAAGATAAACTACGAATCGGTAAATTTCAACTCAAATAAATCATGGTGAAAACCTTAGCCCTCGCCGCCCCCAACTACCACGTCAAAATCTCCGACCTGAGCGCAGAATGCACTGCCAACAGCATCAACCTCAAAAATGAGGTCAAAACCGCCCTGTGGAATAACGGCGGTTCGGCTTCGGATACCGCGCGGGTGGCGTTGATAATGAACGGCTTTACGTACAATTTTCCGGGTGGTACGCCGACTACTACTTTTTATCCGAGTATTTATTTCCACCACCTCGACCCCGAAAATATCGGCGATGTATCGGGTAGTTGGGATACGCTAACACCTACCTATGTTGTGCCGACGGTGGGTAATCGTACTAGTCCGTATAGTGCGCATTATTTATCAGGTGGTAGTGTGGGGACAACGACGATTTCTAATAGTACCCTATTTACAACACCTCATTGGCAAATAAGCATTAACACAAATTTACCGAATGATTCGGGGAATGATGACACTGACGGTCCTGTTGGACGCTGTTCTTGTGTTCAATCAGGGGGGAATGCGAGAGTGTGCGGTACTTCCAGTCACGCCGGATGTGGAACAGACAAGAATTCGGATAGTGGTTGCAGTTACGAAGACTGTAACCTTTGGCAAAGACTACGATCATTTGTAGCGGCAGTATTTGATTAATCTTAAACCACAAGAAGCCGGAACAAAAAACTGTTTCGGCTTTAATTTAATAGAAACAAGATCATGTATCATTACTTAGTTTCAGCATTAATTGCTATTTGCTTATATATACCGGCAGTAGCGCAAGTTAAGCTAATCCCGATTCGGGATTTATCTATTGCTACGGAAGCATTGGGTATTCATGCTTCGAACTTGCAACTCATAAATGGTTTATTTTATGCACCGGCATTTAATAAACTGATAGCTTGGGATACCACAGGTCGGGAAGTGCGTAGCATAGCTCATCATCACACGCGGAAGCGGGTTAATCAGAATTACTTTTGCCGATTTCTTACCATCTATGATAAAGATTATTATGTGAGTTATTATTCATGGGATTACCTCCATCTTAATCGCTTGTCAGATGGAAAACGGATTTTAGTTACTCGTATTGGTAACGAAAAGAATAAACATTCCGGTGATTATGCCTATCCTGTACAGAAAATTGATGGCACTAAAATCGTGATTGCCGGTAATGATTTCGTCTCACCTCAAGCCCTATTTTTTAAGGATCGTTTGATCGTCCCTTACAGGGCTTTAGCTTTCTTGAAGACCGCCAAAAATAAACAAGGGATCATTAATCATCACCTCACGGAATACGATACCCTCAATTATCTACCCCACTACCCGCTGTTTGGTATTTATGACTTGAAGCCAATGGTTAATCAACTGGCTGAAAGAGTCATTGATGCTCAAGAAATTAGAAACAACCACCTGCTTCCATACGTAAATGCTATTGGCAATTGGTCCGAAGGTTATTTGAAACAAGGGCGTAAAAAACAGTATTACCAATTTCCTGACTTTCACGGGATGGCATATGATATGAATAGCCGTGATTCTTCTGTTATTTATGCTCAAAGTATTGATTCTTCGGTTTCGATTATTGGGTTAGATGGTAACCGACGTTCATCTTTCGGGACTTATGGGAAGCACTTACGTAGGGACGCTGCATTATTTACTTACGTTGATCCCAAAGAATTTGAGAAATTGAAACAATATTCTTGGTTGGAGATGTTTAAGCGTTTTCCCCGAAAAAAATATGAAGTAGCTGTCATAACGTATGAGAAATCATTTCGTAATGTACAAATCAATTATGATTCCTTGAGTAACTTCATATTCCGCGTTTATGAAACACCCCGATATGATTTGAGTCTTCAAGAAATACGTAATATCATATCAACGGATTCAGAAAAATGGGATTCACTTACAAGGGTTAACCCCAAGCCCCACTACCTCCAAATCTACGACCACAACGACGGCGACCGCCTGATCTTTGACGAAGCCGTACCTGCACCCTTCCATATCTTGGAAGTGAAGGGCGATACCCTCTGGGTGGTGGCGGGTATGAGTGAAAAAGGGTTGAAGATTGTTAAATATGTGGTCAAGAAGGAGTAATTTTGCTACCGAAACTGATAAATACCCTCAATCAAGGCTACCACCCGCATCCCTTCCCGCGCACCAACGGCATGATTCGGCTTACCCTGTAAATGCGCTAAAACATCCGCAATCACCAACGCATGATGATCCGCACTACCGGCATAACCTACATATTGGTTGGCAGGGGCAACCGGGGCTAAGGTCGGCATTTCATAGCCTTTGATGTGGCAGTACGCAACCTCATTCATGTATTGTCCACCGATCTGAATCGTCCCTTTTTCGCCGATGATGCGGATACTACTCTCAAAATTGCGGTCATAAACGGCGTTGGAGTAATGGATACAGCCCATCCCGCCCGTCGGTAACCGAAACCAAACGCGCCCGGTGTCTTCAAATTCGGTGTTGTGGAGGTGGGTGTAATTCTCAAATTCCGCCTGAATATCAGTAGGTTCGCCGAAAACATGGCATAAAATATCCAAAAAATGGCTGTATTGGGTGAAGAGGGGGCCCCCGTCATATTGCAACGTTCCTCGCCACGAGCCGGGCAGGTAATAGCGGTCATCCCGATTCCAAAAGCAGTTGACCTCCACCCAAAATATTTTTCCCAACCGCTTCTGCCGGATCACCTCCTCCAACCATTGGGAAACGGGGCTGTAACGATTCTGCACCACGCAATAGATATTTCGTTTTTGAGCTTTAGCGGTCTCCATCATGGCTTCACATTCGGCTACGGATAACGCCATCGGCTTCTCCACAACTACGTGGCAGTCGGCTTCCAAAGCCTCAATGGCTTGGGAAGCATGAAGACCGTTAGGCGTGCAGACATGAACAATGTCGGGTTGATGCTCCAATAATGCTGATAATGAGGGGTAAAAGGGAACATCCAGCTGCGAAGCGACCAATAATTGACGCTCGGGATTCACATCCGCGATGCCAATCAGTTCGGTTTGGGGATGCTCTGCGATCAATCGGGCATGTCTTTGACCGATATATCCGTATCCGACGACTCCTAAACGAAATTTCTTTGACATGAAGCGATTTTCTCCGCAAATTTACCGCAAGATTAACCGAAAATCACGCCTAAGAGTGTCGGCATCCCCTCAAAATTAACGTTCACCAACTAAAAACGATGAAAGACCAGATACTAAACCTGATCCGCATGTGGCAAAGAGAGTATTTCCACCTCTTTATATACATTTATGCGTCCTTAGCGGATAATGAGATCATCTATACCGAATGGGATATGATGAAAGATAAGATTAATACGTCTGGGGCGGACATGGATTATTCGGTGGCGTTTGTGGACGTTACGAAGGTCTTTCAGCGGTGTAATGATAGCGAAGTTTTAGATGTTTTAGAATATTTTAAGACCAACTTCACCCCAACCCCCGAAGAAATTAACACTATTTTAGCTAACGCGGAGGAAATTATTGCCTCCGACAGCGATATTCGGGCGGAAGAAAAACAAATCATTCGTATCATCCACAAAGCATTGTCGTAGTTAACCGTGAATGTATTTCCCGGCATGAGTGATGCCGAATTTGAAGCAGAAATTCAAAAAGAAGCACAGCGGCTCAACCGAGAATTTGAACGATTTGTCCAATCCGGTAAGTCGTATGAAGAATTTATGCTGGAAGGCGACATCGCCTCCTTTGAAAAAACGCTCCGTCAACGCCAAAAAGAAGAGCAAATACAGGCTCAACAACCCCAAAACACGCCTACAAACGAAGTACAATCCTATACTATCCTCAAAACAATAGATCAATTTTTAGCCGATTTGGAGGAGAAAAAGGAAATATTGACCGAAAATACCAAAATTTCTACCGAATCCTCCTCGTCGGAACAAACATTGGACGATGTATTACAAAAAGCCCAAAAGGATGATCCCGATCCCTTAGATTTTTTGGATGATTTATAGCAAACTAAACCTTATTTTTGCGGAATCATGGCACTTTCCTACGCCCGCTTAGCCCTCGTCAGCTCGATGATGGACGCACTTTCCATCGAATATGCCTTAAAATCAGCCGAAATCCCCTATTTACGCCAAAACCGCTCCCCGTTGAGTGCTTATAATGATATAACTTTGTTGGATCAATATACTTTTTTAGTCCCGCAGGAACTCTTAGACCGTGCCATCGAAGCCGTCGGCGAACTTTACGAAGTAGATACCGAGCATTTCCCAGCCGTTTGCCCCGCCTGCGGTACACGCACCGAACGCGGTAAATTCGACTGCCCCGAATGCGGTCTGCATTTGGTATAAATAGTTTCTATATTAATAGATACTTTACTGAAATAAATTTCTGATTACTGATTTTTGGTGTTTTTTAGCCTAAATATTGTTTCAATTTCGCAAAAAACTGGCATTATTTATTAAAATTAAGATTTCAAATTCAACCGTTTCGCCCCTTTTAGGGTACGGAACACTCCGTTAAGCTGACTAAATTTTTTGAAAATAATTGCCAACTTTATCATAAATATAGGCTAAAAAATTAACAATACGATATTGTCATAAAAATACAGCAAATCAATCATTGGATTGATTTTTAATTCTTAACTAATGGTGGGTAATTTATTTTTAAACCCTCCCACTCCCAGTTAGGTTTCAGCGTCAATACATCGGGCAAAAAATAGACCTTTTCGGGAAAACGGCGGGGAATTAAGCGACCCGAAGTCCAAAAGCCGTCCATGTTTGCATCTTCAATGATGACGATGCCATACTTACCGGGCTTTAGGTTGGTAAAATGAAAATTCAAATCAGTGGTCTGTCGTACGGTTTTACCTTTTTCATCCGTCAAAAGCAGGATCAGATTTTTATATTCGGTAATAATCTGCCCACGCAAAGCTGAAAGCCCCTCTTTGGATGTCGGTTGAAAAACGAAACGTAAGGTACTATCAACCTTAAAACCTTCGACCGAACGGATGTCTTCGCTGATTGTTATCGTATATTGTTGCAAGGTATCTAAGTTCGGTGGTTCAGGTACAAATAAAAGAAAACCCTCCGCATAGGGTTTAATCGGAATCTTTTTCTTGGACGAATCCAACAAACTAAGTGCATTCTGCCAACCAATTTCGGACAAACGGCTATTCATCCGAAAGACACGCGCCTGCCTTGCGGGGTCATAGGTTTGGGAGTCGGGTTGAATGTGAAATTTTTTGCCTAAGGGGTCTAAGGTATCGGCGGAAGTAAACTTAATTTTGAGGATTGTATCGCGGACATTGCCCATTGTATCCGTAACCGACTTGATTTTCAGTAAAAAAGTATCGGGATAAGCATTTTCCGTCGCGTAATAAAATTGATTGCGGGTTTTGTCCACCCGTTCGCGTAATGTTGACACCAAACCGCTTTCATCTATTTTCGCGGAAGTAATCGCCTCCGAGAATTGCAGTATCAAGTTACGGCTGTTCAACCATTGAACCGACTTCAGCATTGGTGGCATCGTATCCTGCGTAAATGCCGTCAAAATGACCCGTTGATTCGTAGTGTCAGCATACATACTATCGTTTTCCGGCAGGACGGCGACCCGCTCGGTGATGAGGTTGTATTGGAAATTTTGGTCTTTATCTTCGACCGCTAGCATCCGGTATGCGCCTTGCTTCAAGTAAAGGAACTGAAAGTTACCCGACGCATCGGTTTGGGTTACATAAGTAGCCTGCTTTTGCGTATAATTATCATTTTTAACAGAATCAGGATGATACAACAGAACGGTCATCCCTTTTAGCCCTTTACCCGAATAAGCATCTACCACTTGCCCGCCTATTTGCGCCGAATCCAGCACCGCCCCTTTGGTGAAGGCGTATTGGAAGGGTTTAGCCATCGAATTGCCTTCGTTGTGGTCTTTGATGGCATCCCCAAAGGAAATCACATACGTTACACTATCATTAAATCCTTCCCCGATACGGATGATGATCTTTTTATTTTCGGCGTAGGCTTCGGGCTTCTTTTTGGGGATGGGCGAAATGAAAATGCTGTGCGTTATATCGCCCTGCTTCAGAAACTCATTGAATTTCAGGGTGATCTTCTTTCCTTGAAAGCGGGTCGTCCCCGAAGGCGGGTCGGCATAGACTAATTCGGGTCCTTGGGTATCTTTATCCCCGCCCGTGAGCGGTTTGGGTACGGCACAGCGATTCCAGATCAGCATCACGAGGAGAGCCTCCACAAACAAAACGATATACCGCAAACCAACCATGAATAAAGTTTCAAAACGGGGGTAAAATTAAGATTAATCTCGTAAACAGTGCTTTGAAAAAAAGCAGGATAACTTTCATCGAAAAAAAAATCCCCTTATAGATTAAATGCGTATTATCGCATCGTTAACGAATAAAAAGCTGCTATGGGTAGCAAAAATATTTATATAAGATTATTCCAACCATTTAATAACGCTTATCGGAATTGGGCAAAAAAAATCTCTCAAAAATGTGTATTTTTTAAGCCTATTATAAATTTTATCCTTAATATTGCACCATCAATTAACTTAAAATCATCAAGCAATGAAAAAATTAGCTTCTCTTTCGACCCGTGTGGTCTTAGGTCTTTTTGTTTTGGGCTTCGTAGCAACTTCCTGTAGCAAAGAAAAGTGTTATACTTGTGAAGTAATGACGATTAAGTCTACTGAAGTATGCACCAAGGACTCCGATGCTCGGGATGCTGCTAAAAAAACTTGTGAAGCCGGCGGAGGTAAATACTCTGAGCGCGATAAATAGTCGTAGCTCCTGCTTACACATAGAGAAGCCGGAAAAGTATCATATCTTTCCGGCTTCTGTTTTAATCTTTATATCCTATTTATTTTTTATGAAAAATCGATCACTTAATTATCTTCTTTACACTTTAGCAATTTTGGCGTTTTTGTCTTTCAGTTGTAAAAAAGACGAAACAAGCACGCCCGCTAAGGAACGCTGTATCACCTGTGAATACACGGCATTGGGGCAAACAATTAAATCGCCTGAACAGTGCAGTTCCGTTCCGGCTGATTTAGACCGAGTGAAGCAAGGTATCGAAGAGCAGGCAAAGGCTTTAGGCGTAACCGTTACCTGTTCTTACCGAGATAAATAAGGTTGATAGGTTACTTTGCGTCTTTCTTTTCGCCTTCAAAGTCTAAGGAAACGGAGTTAATACAATAACGCAGTCCGGTGGGTTTCGGTCCGTCCTCAAATACGTGTCCCAGATGCGCGCCGCATTTGCTACATAGTGCCTCCTCGCGTACCAACCCATGCGAGCGGTCAACTTTTTTCGTTACCGCCGTATCATTTACGGGTTGATAAAACGAGGGCCAGCCCGAACCGGAATCATACTTCGTCGTGGACGTAAATAAAGGCGTTTTACAACAAATACATTTATAAATACCCGGCTCTTTGTGGTCGTAATACAAACCCGTAAAAGCCCGCTCCGTACCACCGCAACGTGCCACTTGGTAGGCTTCGGGGGTCAGTTCATTTTTCCAGTCTTCGTTGGATTTGGTAATTTTTGTTGAATCAGGTGTGTTCATACTTTGAGTTTTAACGGATGAATGACAGCCGAGCAAGCAAACAATCCAGCCGATTAGGGCAAAATAAGTAGGTTTCATATACTATAAATACGTAGCCTACCTATTTTCGTTTCCGTTTTCACAAAGCATAACAGGCAGGGCGCAGGCTTTCGTCGTCGTCTCCAATTCTAACGTCAGATTAGAGGCAAAAAGCGTAACGTGTTCCAGCATAGCCGGAAAATCTTTGCGTTTGGTTTCTTGTGTGAAGATATGTTCCGCTTCTAAAAAGGCTTCTTCGATACGGACTCCGACCGAAGCCTTCGCCCAATCACCGCCATCCATTTCCAAAAGTACGGTTCGGACGAGGGCTTCCAATCGAAAAACATCTAATTCATGGGTCAGTACCACCATACGTAACGGCACTTTAAGCGTAATGCGATCCATCAACAAGGGATGCGGCGTGTATCGAAGAGCATCCCGAATGGTTATATAAATATAATCACCTAAGATATCGGAAAGGGTAATTTCTTCCCCTTGATAATAAACGCGGTCTTGAAAGCGACGCGCCGGCACGTAAATGCAACGGATGAAAGGGAGATTTTCCGCTAATACCTGCCGAAAATCCGTAAAGAGTTGATTCCAGTCTGTAATCATAACCTTGATTTTTAGGCAAGATCATGTTGATTTAGAATAATCCCCCCACCCTATCACTTTGTAAATTAATCATTATTGGATTCTTGCTCACTCTTTTTCAGCAGTTTTGCTAACAATGCCTGCACCAAACCACCCGCTTCATTGCTTCCACTCACCAGAATATCGGGGGTAATCTTCACGCCCGAGTTAGCTATGGTCTCCACCGCTTTCAGAAGGGTCAGGTTTTCTTCATTAATAACTTTGATTTGGTCGGCATAGGCGTTGGCAGTTGCTTTCCCTTCAATGGTGATCTGTTGGGCTTTGGCATCAGCCGTAATTTTCATCGCTTCCGCCTCACCTTTTGCCTTTTCAATCGCAGCTTTCGCCTGATTTTTAGTGATTTCAACGTTTTGATCTGCCGTAACTTTCATCGCTTCGGCTTCACCTTTGGCTTTTTCGATCGCCGCTTTTGCCTGATTTTTAGCGATTTCTACGTTTTGGTGTGTTTCCACAACCCGTTCCTGCATGTTGGCAACTGCTTTGGCTTGTTCATATTCAGTACGCTGTTCTTCCGCCGAACGCTTGATCTCAAAGGTTGCTTTCTGCTCGTGAGCTATTTTTCGTTCTGTTAACGTTTGCATCAATTCGGGAGGCGGATTAATATCACCGATCAAAGTATCAACGGCTTGTATGTTATACTCTTTCAGCACCGCTTCAATGTGTAGTTTGGCATCTTCCTGTCGTTGCGAACGTTCCCCCAGAAAGGCGATGACATCTGATTTTTGGGAAGAATTGCGAAAATAGTTACCAATCGTCGGCTCAAGCACCTGTGAAACCAACGATTCCACACTACCGAAGCGCGCGATGACTTTAGGAGCTTCCATAGCCGGCACATGAATAATCTGCGAAACGTCCAGATTAAAACGAAAACCATCCGACGAACGCACAGTTATAGTAGACAAGTGTGCGTCCAACTTATGTGCTTCTGTTTTTCCTTCCGCCCAATTCAGGACGATATTGGTCGTGGGTACACAGACTACCTTCGTTGTAAAGGTGTTTATCGGATATTTTCCCGGGTTCAGGGTTGTATTCCAAACACCTTTTTGCCCTTTCTTTACAATATTACCATGTTTGAAGGCTTCACCCGTAACGTCCTGCCCTTCGGGACCGATATAAGAGATGACCACGCCCACATAACCAATCGGAACTTCAGTCATGTTAATCGTCTTAACTTCGGCAAACCATGGGTTAATATTCCACGTTCCCGCTAAAAGCACCTGATTTTGAAGCCCTCTGTTGCCACCATTTTCTAAAAAAGCATCCGCATTTTGAAAGTTACCGTGTCCCTTAACCTCTTCGCCCGCAATTTCACCGGAATTCAAAGGCTCACCATCAAAAGTAGTTACAATGCCTACCGTGTTTTGTTGCACATGGGTAACTTCGTGCATCACGACTTCAAACATGGCGGTATTGATTCGATAACTTCCCGCCGTAATGAAAGCAGTTTGTCGTCCTTTTTGCCCGCCGTTTTGTAAAAATTCACGCGCATCTTGAAAATTTTTACATTCTACCCGTTTTCCCAAAATTTTTCCGTTGGGAATGGCATCTCCGTCCTTGGCAATAATGAGTCCCATCATCCCGGGCGGAATATTCGTCAATGGCACTAATTGAATATTGTACTGCCAGGGCCAATACCAGAAATAAAGCCCCGGCGGTAAGGTGTCCGCTTGATAACCCGCTTCGCCGTTTAAGGCAATGATTCGCCCTTCAGGAAGGGTGGGATTCGCGCCAAAGAGGACAAACTTCTTCGTAACGACTCCGATTTTGTTTTCAGGGACGATGGCAATCCCCAAATATTTCAAAAAGTAGCGATAGAAAACGATAATGATGCCCAGCACCAAAATCCACCAGAAAGGTAACAGATACAGAATTTTATCCATGTAATCTAATTTGTTTAATAAAATAGCCCCTCCCTATTATCGAAATAAAAAGAGAGGGGCTGAATATATATTTATGCTAACCGCCCTACTCCCTGACGACCTTCACGGTCTTGACGTCGTTTCCGACGGTGAGTTTGAGGGTGTAGATGCCTGAGCTTAAGTGGTCGATGTGAAAGACTACCGCAGTGCCGCTAACGATTTCACGCGATACCTCACGACCTAAAGCGTCGTATAATACCGCAGTGCCGTTCACCGATTCGCTTAAGTCTACCCTAAACTCACCCTTCGTCGGGTTCGGATAAACGCTGATACCTAATTCAGTTTCAACAGCCGTCAATTCGTCCCGTGCCGTCAACTGCGTGAAGCGAACGATCTCCGTAAACTCACTCAGCCCCGCGCCGCAGCGCGTCCGAATACGAACTTCATACGTTACGCCCGGCAACAAATTCACAATCCGGAAACTGTTACCGTTGACATTCGTACTCCGCCACGGCTCGTTGAAGCCCACTTTCCGCCAGCTGATCGTGTAACCGATTGCACCGTTCACACCGTTCCAACTTACGTCCGCATGTTGAACACTCGGTACAACCCGTAATCCGCTCGCTACCCCGCAAATCGGTGCCGTTAACACCAACGTTTGGTTCGCCGTACAGCCCGCGCCGTCCCGAACAACTATATTATACGTACCCGTGCTTAATCCGCTAAATACATTCGTATTCACAAAAAATTGTCCGCCCGTAATACTGTAACTATACACACCGTTACCGCCACTCACTTGTATGGTGATTGATCCGTCCGCTGTGCTTTGGCTCGTCGGATTGGTCGAAGTAACGTTCATCACTAAGCCGCCCGTTACCCTAACAATCGCCGTCCGTGAATAGGTGCAAGGTCCATCCGTTCCCGAATATGTAACTTCATGCGTGCCTGCGCCCCAACGACTCGGGTCAAAACTGCTGACCATCACACCATTCACCCGCCAAGTACCACCGTTCGGCATCGCATTCATCACCACAGGAGGGGCGTTCAAGCATAACTCCGTCGGCATGTTTAACCATTGTACCGAACTGCCTTTCACTTGGATCAGCTTCACCGATTCATAACGACAACCGTTCGATTCCGTTCCGCTGTAACGTACTTCATGCGTCCCTAAGCCCAAGCTACGCGGATCAATCACGTTCGTTACCTGACCGTTCACCGTGAACACACCGCCTTCCGGCAACGCTTGCATCACCTCCGGCATACCGATCACGCAATATTCATCCTTAACATTTAATAACTGCGCACTCCCCGTTTCACCCACCGACACTACACGAACAAAACGATATTCACACGTTCCATTCGTCCCGCGATAGATCAATTCATGATCGCCGATACCTACCTGTGCAGGATTGAAAACTTGAGAAACTTTACCGTTCACCGTCAACACCCCACCCTGAGGTAACAACATCGGTACAACCGGACTCGAGTTCAAGCAATAACGATCTTGCAGCCCCCCGATACCACCCGATACCGTCGGATTCACATTAATACGCACAATCGCTTGATCGCAATTACTGCCGTTCACGTCTCGTACCGTGTACGTCGTCGTTACCGTCGGATTCACGGGAACAATCGCTCCCGTCATATTACCCGGCATCCATAAGTACGAACCGCTGCCTCCCGTAGCCCGCAACGTCGTTCCCGTTCCCGAACAAAGGTCAACCGCATCAGCCGTCGCGCTCACCCGACTCGCTTGCACGCTCACTGTTACTTGTGCGCTGCTCGTGCAACCCGTCGCGCTCGTCGCAACCACCGTGTACGTCGTCGTTTCGTTCAACTGCGCCACTACAATCGATCCTACGTTCGTATTTAAACCCGTCGCAGGACTCCATTCGTAGCTCACCGCCGGACTCACCGCACGTAAGGTTACAGGCACGCCCGGACATACACTGCCCGTCGGATTCTGACTGATAACAACAGTTACACTCGTTCCGACTACCACACGTACCGTTGCACTCGTCCGGCAACCGCCCGTGATCCCCGTTACCGTGTACGTCGTCGTTCGCGTCGGTCGCGCTTCCACCGTTTCACCCGTCGTCCCGTTCAAGCCCGTTGCCGGACTCCACACGTAACTTTCCGCACCCGAAGCCCGCAATACGCTCATGCCTCCCGAACAAATCGTTCCTTCAGAAGCGATAACGTTTGTTATTGCAGGATCAGATACCGTTATATTTTGTGAAAAACGAGTCTCACATCCTTTCTTATTCCGTGCCACGACTGTCAACGAATGAACACCACTTCCCGCTTGGGAAGGATTGAAACGTCCGTTAACCACCCCGCGACCGCTATATACATACGTTGTACCGCTTTCAGTCGGAACAACACTTAACACATAATTCAATTGATCTGTCCGACAGAAACTCGTCAAACCGTTACCAATTTTGATCGAAGTAACAACAGGACGGGCATTCACGCGAACCGTCGCCGTTGTCCGATACAGACAGCCGTTCAACGATCCACTGTACACTACTTCATAGTCTCCCGCTGTCAAGTCTTTCGGATCAAAGACGTTACCGGTAACACCCGTGCCACTAAACTTACCTCCCGCAGGACTGCCTGTTAAAGTGACCGCATTGCCACCCGAACAGACTTCCGAGGGTAATCCGACAATCTTCACATTACTTAACTCCAAAGTCGGTACCGTTAGCGTATGAATCGCACGACAGTTGTTCGCATCCGTTACCGTTAACGTATAAACGCCCGCCGGTACACCCACTAAATCTTCCATCGTCCGTAAATTCGACCACAAGAAACTGTACGGCTGTGTACCACCATTAATGCGTACATCCGCACTACCGTTCGTACCACCGTTGCAATTCGCGCCTTTCACCGAAACCGTACTCACCGTCATCGCTTGCGGAGATGTTAATACCATCGTCTTGATAACCCGACAACCGTTCGCATCACTAACCGTTACCGTGTAACTACCGCCGCCTATTCCCGTTAACATCGGTTCACGACTGCCCGTATTCCATACGTAATTATACGGTGTAACGCCACCCGTTACGCTCACGCCCAACGTGCCGTCTTTCGATCCCGCGCAAGTCTCCGGTGTTACCCCGCTTTCGCTCACAACCAGCACCGTCGGCTCCGTGATTTCGTAGCGTCCCGTCGCTTCACAGCCCCGCGCGTCGCGTACCGTTACCGAATAGATGCCCGAACCTAAGTCCGTTAAATCTTCCTGCGTACTGCCGTTCGACCAGCGATACGTATAAGGCTTTTCGCCACCCGTAATATTGATGCCGATCAATCCATTTCGCATCCCGTTACAACGAATGTCCGTCTTTACACCCAAACTAACCGTCAAGCGTCCCGCCGTCGGGATGTCAACCGTCGCTTGAATCACACAACCCGTCGCATCCGTGATCGCTACGCTATGAACGCCGTTGCCTGCATTCGCAATATCTTCCGTCGTACTACCGTTCGACCATAAATAGGTATACGGTGCAGTCCCGCCGTTCACACGCAAATCCAATACGCCGTCATTCGTTCCGAAGCACGTCTCTTTACGGACAATAGCTATCGTCGCAGTCATCGTCGGCAACGCCGGAATCGTAACACTCAACACCCGTACACAGCCTAAACCGTCCGTAACTGCCAACTGATACGTTCCCGCAACCGCGCCACTCAAGTCCCGATCTTCACTGCCCGTGTTCCAACGATACGTATAAGGCTCTTGACCACCGCTCACCGAAACCCGTACCGAACCACTGCCGATACAGCCCGATGCCACGATTTCGTCCGCTTGAATACTCAACGGCAAGGCTTCTGTAACTTCATAACTCCGTACCAATAAACAGTTCTTCGCATCACGGACTTCCAAACGATAAACGCCCGCTTTCAGGTTCGGTTGATCCTCTACTGTACTCCCGTTCGTCCAACGATACGTATAAGGTTGAGTACCACCGCGTATATCCAAGCTGATACCGCCATCCGTTCCGCCGTTACACGTTACCGGACGAATCAACAAACTTTCTACCCGCAATGCTTCCGTCGCCCCTTTCACCTCAGCCTCCATAACCTTCACACAACCGTTCATATCCGTAATCGTTACCGTGTAAATACCCGGGGCTAAGTCCGCAGGGTCTTCCAAGCCGGAACCATGAGACCAAGCATATACGTACGGAGGTACACCACCCGTTACGTCTAAGCCGATCGATCCCGATGCAACGCCCCCACAAGCACTTTCTTTGATGTACGTAAACTTAGCCGTTAAAGCGTTCGCGGGTTGAGTAATTAAAATGTCCTTCAATACAGCCGTACAGCCGTTGGCATCTGTTGCCGTTACGCTGTAAACACCCGCTTGCAGATCAGACCTCATATTACCCCCAAAACCTACGTTCCAAACATACGACAGCTTGCCTGTACCGCCTTCCGCGATCACCTCAATCGTACCGTCGCTTAGCCCTTTACAGGTTACATGCGTTTTGTTCACTAATTTTAACACAATGCCCGCCGGAGCTAAAACCTCCGCACTGCCCGTAATCCGACAGCCTTTCGCATCCGTTACCGTTAACGAATAAATACCTGCACCTACGTTCGTCAAACCCGATGCCGTCGTCCCCGTATTCCAGACGTAGCTGTACGGCGGCGTACCACCACTCACGGAGCTACTTACTGTCCCATCAACACTGTTCGTACAGTTCAAGGAACTGCCTGTAACCGTCAAACTTAAAGCACTCGGTGCCGTCAAACTATAGGCCTTTTCCGTAAAACAGCCCTGATTATCACTAACTTTTACCGCATAATTGCCGGCACTCAAGCCCGTTATCAGTAAGCTGTTTCCAATGATCGTATTTCCACGACGCCATTCCACTTGGTACGGTCCTACACCACCCGCTACGCCGATTGCCAGCGTACCGTCATTACCGCCGGAACAACTGATACTGCGTTCAATAGCCGTATTGATCTTCAATTCAGAAGGACTTGTTAACGTGTACGTAGCTTCAGCACTACAGCCCGAACCGTCCCGTACTACCAAAATATACGTCCCCGAAGGTACATTTTGTAAATTTTGGTTAACGCTACCGTCCGACCAACTGTACGTATAGTTGCCTGCTCCGCCATTCACTTGAACAAAAATACTGCCGTTACTGCTTCCGAAACACGTCGGATTCGTTTGGCGAACTACGCTGATTTTCAACGCCGGCGGTGCCGTCAACGTATGTTTTAACGTCTTCGAACAGCCACGAGCATCCGTTACCGTAATCAAATATTCACCCGATCCTACGTTCTCTATATCTTCAGACGTTTGACCACTTGACCATTGGTAACGATACGGTTGCTGACCACCACTTACTTGAATGCCGATAGCTCCGTCCGTCCGTCCGAAACAGGTCGGTTCTTTCACAAAGTTAACTGCAAAAACCAATGGCTCTACATCCGCAAGCGTGTACGGCTGACGTACAATACAACCCCAAGCATCCACAATCTCTAACAGATATTCACCTGAACCAACGCCCGTTAAATCTTCTGTCTTAGACCCGTTTGACCAAAGATAATTGTACGGCGCAACACCGCCACGAACACTTATATCGATACTGCCGTCTTTTACACCCGAACAGCTCACTTCACTCACTTTATTCGTAACAATCCTTAACGCTTCTTCGGGCTCAGGTACAGTAAACGTCTGTACCAACGTACAGCCGTTGCCGTCCGTTACCGTCAATGTATAGTTGCCCCCGCGTAAATCCGTGCGATCTTCCACACGTGCGCCATCGCTCCAAATGAACGTATAATGCGCATCACCGCCTTCCACCCGAATCGCCAGACCGCCGTCGTTGCCACCGTGACATTTCACGTTCGTTACTTGTAAATCTATCACTTTTAAGGATGCCGGAGACTTCAGTTCATACGTCGCTACCACCAAGCAGCCACGCGAATCCCGTACCGAGACCGAATAACCGCCCGCTGACGCGCTGACCGTGCTGTCTGTCGTTGATCCCGTATTCCATAAATAACTGTACGGAGGTACGCCTCCCGAAGCATTCACCCGTAACGCACCCGTCGAACTTTGCGCACAAAGCACCGGACGAAGTTCGCTGATAGTTGCCGTTAATAGCTCAGGTGTTCCTATGGTAAACGATTGCGTTATCACACAGCCGTTCGCATCCCGTACATATAAATCATAAACACCCGCAGGAGCGTTCATCAAATCCTCCGTCTGAACACCGTTCGACCACATATAGAAGTAAGGTGCCGTGCCTCCCATAACATCCAACCGGATCGAGCCGTCACTACCACCGTTACAACGCGTGTTCATCACTTGAACGTTACGAATCTCTAACAAAAACGGCTCCGTTACGTTAAAATTCTTAACCAATTGGCAACCCGTTGCATCCGTAATCGTTACTGTGTACATGCCTGCAACCAATCGCTCCACATCCTCCGTTACCATACCACCCGGACTCCATAAATATGTATAAGGCGGCGTACCACCCGTTACATGATGTCCGATGGAACCGTTGCTCATGCCTTTACAGCTCACGTTCCGAATGTAACTCGTCGTCGAAACGATCGCGCTCGGTTGTGTAATCGTAAAAGGTCCTAAATTATTCAAACATCCGTTAGCATCTGTGATCGTTACCGCATACGTTCCCGGATTTAAGCCACTCAAATCCTCTACACTTGTGCCAAATGCAGCACCGTTACGCGTCCATGCGAACGTATATGCCGGCGTTCCGCCACTCACATTCAGGTTGATCGTCCCGTCGTTCGCATTGTTACAGCTAACGTTCGTTAAAGATACTAAAGAAGACGTAAGAAGCGTAGGCTCCGTTACCGTGAAACAACTACTCACCGGGCAATTGATCCCGTCCGTAACCGTTACACAGTACCGTCCGGCACCCAAATTCGTTAAATTTTGTTGCGTTGAGAAACTCGCGCCATTCTTCGTCCACACATAGCGGTACGGTTGACCCACTTGGAACGGGAAGCCCCCGCTCGGCGTAATCGTGATCGTCCCGTTCGTCTCACCAAAACAACGAATGTCTGTATGATTGCCCGTTACTGCCGGCTTCACCACCGTAATCCGTGCCGGTGTCGAAGTCTGCTCCAAGCAAACACCGCTCTTGACCACCGCGCGGTAACATGTCGTCTGCGTTAAATTAACATACGTCTGTACCGCACTCGTATTCGATAATGAAGTGTACGTAGCGCAATCCGTTGAAATCTCCCAACGTTGAACCGTCCCTACATGACCCGACAAGCGTACCAAACCACTGTTACCGTCTCTACATACCGTAGCATCCGTTGTTACGTTCCCGCCTACCGTCGTCGGATCAACCGTTACCGTTACTGCTGCCGTCGTCGCTTCCGGACAAACACCGCTCCGAACAACCACCCGGTAGCTCGTCGTCGTTTGAATGCCTACTATATTATACGTTGTACCCGTCGCGCCGCCGATTTGAACCCAGCCACCGCCGTTCACGTTTTGTTCCCAGCGAACCACATTGCCCGTCTGACCCGTCAACGTCAACGTCCGGTTGTCATTTTGGCAAACCGTGCCACTCGTCCCTAACACCCCTGATACCGTCGTCGGATCAACACTAATCACTACGTCATCACTCTTCGACGCGCAAACCGTACCGTTCCGTACCGTCCAGCGCAACGTGTACTGACCCGCTACGCTCAAGCCTGTTAACGAACTCGTACCCAAAGCCGGATTCACCACCACCGGACTCGAACCGTTCGGACTCGACACAATCGTCCATTGGCCCGTCGCACTAACCGGTACAGGCGTACTGCCCGCTAAAACCGTCTGACCCGTACTCTGGCAGATCGTCTGATCCACGCCCGCGTTCGGCGCGCTCGGGTCTTGATCCACCGTGATGCTTACATCATCCGACTGCGGCGGACAAACACCGTTGCTCGATGTCCATCTAAATACATAAATCCCCGCTATCATCCCACTCACCGCACTCGTCGGATTGCTCGCCGTAAACGTAGCCGTGTTCGGTCCCGATACCTGACTCCATAAGCCGCTGCCAACGCTGATCACATTCCCCGACAAATTCGTACTCCCCGGATTCGAACAGATCACCTGATCCGCGCCCGCTAAAGGAACAGTCGGTATGCCGTCTACGATTACCGTTACTTCGTCCTGACTATCAGGGCAAACTCCGTTACGAATTGTCCAACGGAATACATACGTCCCCGCTTCAATGCCTGTAACCGTTGTTGAAGCACTGTTAATATTACTGATCGTTCCACCGGTCGGTCCCGATTCCTTCGTCCATGTTCCCGTACCGATCGTTGGATTATTACCGGTTAAATTGATACTATTGGCAGAAATACAAATCCGTTGATCCGCACCCGCATTCGACACCGTCGGTGCAGCATCTACTTGTATCCGTACATCTGATTGACTCGACGGACACACGCCGCTACCGATCGTCCAGCGGAATACATAAGTACCTACCTGTAAGTTACTGAGGTTCGTATTAAAAAGACTCGCGTTGGCTATCGTTGCCATGCTCGGTCCCGAGACTTGCGTCCAAATACCCGTCCCACTCGTCGGATTATTGCCCGAAAGCGTCGCCGTTCCCGGGTTTACGCATACCGTTTGATTCGTTCCCGCATTCGATACCGTCGGCATCGGGTCTACTTGGATGCGTACCACGTTCGTCGTCTCTGCAGGACAAACACCGTTCCGAACAATCGCTCGGAAAAACGTCGTTTGTGTTAATCCCGTGTACGTATGAGTCGTCGTTATATTCGCAATCGGCGTGGAAGAACTAAAATTATCCGTTGAAGACTCCCAACCAACCACATTACCCGTATTGCCCGTGATGGTCAGCGTTCCTGTTGCATTCGGTTGCACACAAAGCGTCGCCGGACTGCTCAGCGTACCTGCCACCGAACGTGCATCCACCGTAATGCGTGCCGTCCGTGAGGCGATGATCGGGCATTGTACGTTGCCTCCGGTCGGGCGAACCATCACGCGGTAGTCCCGGTTAGCCGTTAATCCCACCTCTTGGAACGTCGTTTGTCCCCCGTTGCCAATATCTACCCACGTCCCGTTCTCGTAACGTTCCCAATGATCTACCGTTACCTGTCCCTGATTCGGACTAAAATAAGTTAAAACAGCCGGAGCATCGCCACTGCAAATCGTCTGACTACTCCGAACTTCACCCGCATCCGGCGTTTGAATCACCTCCACGCGCGCCGCATTCGAGGCTGTCTCCGGGCAGGGTGCACTTTGCGTGATCGCTCGTAAATACATCGTCGTCGTCATGCTCGGCATGTTGTACGTCGTTACATTCGTAACAGAGTTCCCGACTATCGGGTTAAAATCCTGATTTTCAGACCATTCCCAACGAACTACCGTACCCGTATGACCCGTCAACGTCAACGGTCCCGAAGCATCGTTCAAACATACCGTTCGGTCCGGACTCACTTGTCCTCCTTGGCTCGGCTGAACAACCGTGATCGTTACAACATTAGACGGAGCTTCAGGACATACACCATTCGATACATACGCGCGAAAACACGTCGTCTGTGCCAAGTTTTGATAGGATAACTGCGCACCGTTACCACCCGTCGGGGTCGGATTGCTGAAGTTCGGACAATCCAAAGACTGTTCCCAACGATAGTTATTACCACGTTCCCCCGTTAAACTCAACGTGCCACCGTTACCCGTTGCACATACCGTTGCCGCACTGCTCAACGTACCGCCTTGGGAAATCAAATCCACAGCGATCGTTACAACATTCGACGTAACCGCCGGACATACGCCGTTCTGCACCACCACCCGGTAGTAATGCGTCGCCGTCAAAACACCCGGATCATGGCTCGTCGTCTGATTGTTGATCGGATTAAAATTCGTATTATCTAAGGACTCTTCCCAGCGAACCACCTGCCCCATTAAATTATTCAGATTCAAGCGACTCGCCGTCTGACCGCTACAGATCGTCTGATTATTACTCAAAGTCCCTGACTGAGACAACTCATCTACATCTATTCGTACACTCCCCGAAGGTACACTCGTACATACCCCACGCTGTACAATCGCACGGAAACACGTAACCTGATTCAACGAACCCGGACTATAACTCGTACTCCCAGCATTCCCCAAATTAACTGCATTCGTAAAACCAACACAATCCGTACTACTCTCCCAACGAACTACATCGCCACCTTGACCCGTTAAACTTAACGTAACAGGCACCCCCCCCGTACATACCGTCTGAACTTGATTCACAAAACCACCAACAGGGGGACTTTCCACAGTGATGCAAACAGTATTTGAATATCGGTTAGGACATTCGCCGTTTTTAACACGAAAACGATAACAAGTATTTCTTGTTAAATTAGTGTATTCATAATCAATAAAGGTCTGTACCTCAATCGTTGGGTTGGTAAAATTGGGATCAGTATCCCATTCGATTTGATTGACCGCCCCTGCATGACCAGACAACGTTATCCATCCCGAATTATTACCACTACAAACAGTCGCAGGAGCAGATAACGAACCCGCTACCGTTTCCTGATTGACAGCAATACAGACACTATTGGTTAAAACATCGGGGCATTGACCGGGTGAAGTGATAACGGCTCGAAAACACAAACGCTCCGTCATAACGGGATGCGTATAAGTCGTGGTGGTATTAGCTATAGTTGTAATATTGTTACCAAAATCATCGTTAGATGATTCCCAGCGGCGCACGGGTCCCGTATTTCCCGTAAGATTGATCGGTGTACCCGGAGAATTAACACAAACTAAACCTCCTCCGGTAAGTGTACCTGCTTGTACAGTTTCCAATACCGTAACACAAACTTCATTAGAATTAACTGCCGAACAAACGCCATTCTGCACTACGGCTCTGAAACAGGTTGTCGTTGTTAGTTGTGCTACAATATTATACGTAGTAGCTGTGTGAGGCAAAGCACTCCAACTAATCCTATTGTTAGCAGAAATCTCCCATGTAAGTACATTTCCCACATGACCGCTAAGCGTTAAACTTCCTGCTGGGTCACCCGGGCAAATAGTTCTGTCGGCAGCAATCGTTCCGCCAACGGAAACCGGTGTTACATTGATACAGACCGCATTAGAATTAGCTGGCGTACAGGTACCACTTTGCACAACGGCACGATAGCAGGTCGTTTGGGTTAAATTACCGGGCGAAAATATATCTGTCGTGGAAGCAATCGTAGTAACGGGGCTAAAATTCTGATTAGGTGCTGATTCCCAGCGAACGATATTTGCCACATAACCAGAAAGCGTTAAAGCAGGCGCAGACGTACCGGAACAAATGGTCGCAGGATTAGGGTCTGCAATCGTTCCACCTACTGAAATCGGTATGATTGTGATGCAGGCTTCTCTTGAATTTAACTCTTGACACACACCACTCTGTACAACCGCACGGAAACACGTGTTCGTTGTTAATACCGGTGGGGAATATGTAACCGTCTGGTTACTTATCGTAGTTACAGTCGTAAACTGATCGGTAGAAGATTCCCAACGAATGATCGTTCCCGCATGTCCCGAAAGTGTGAGTGGAGCGGTTGGCTGTCCCGCACAAAGGGTTTGATTCGCATTGACCGTTCCGCCAACAGTAGCCGCATCCACTTGAATTCGTATTGCATTGGAAGCTGCATCCGTACACACACCACTTTTTACGCGAACGCGGAAACAGGTTGTTTGCGTTAATACGCCCGAAGTGTAGGTATTATTGGTATTGGCTATGGAAGTGGAATTGGTGAAATTTTGGCAATCGGTTGATGATTCCCATCGTTGAATATTACCGGTATAGCCTGTTATCTGTAAAAATCCACTGGTACTACCTGAGCAAACGGTTCTATCTTGACTTAATGTGCCAGCAACCGTTAAGGGATCAAGTGTGATGCAAACATTATTCGTATTTTGTTCAGGACAAACACCGCTTTTAACGACGGCACGGAAGCAAGTATTGGTTGTTAAAACCGTACCGGTTAAAGTATTGGTCGTATTGCTGATCGTTTGAAAGTTAGCAAAATTATCTTCTGAACGTTCCCACCGTAATACGTTTCCGGTTCTGCCGGTTAGCGTTAAGTTAGCAAAGGCTTGATTAGCACAAAGGGTTTGATTGGCGGCAATCGTACCGGGAACAGTTTGAGGGGAAATATCAACCCTTGCTGTATCAGAAATAGCCTGCGGACATACACCACTGGTTAATTGCACACGCCAACAAGTGGTACGTGTTAAGTTACCGGGTGCGAGTGTGGTCGTGGTATTATTGATGGTCGTTAAACTATTACCCGAAAACACACAATCCAAACCTCGTTCCCAACGAAGGATATTGCCCGTATGACCGGATAAAGTAAGTGTCCCCGGATTATCCCCCGAGCAAATCGTAAGTGGATTAGGCGTAATACGTCCACGAACCACGCGCGGGTCAACTGTTACTGTTCCCGCTAAAGAAGGCGCAGGAGGGCAACCGTTACTTTGTACAAAAGTACGATAACAACTGGTAGACTGAATATTACTAATTGTAATCAGCGGAGACTGACTGTTAATAGTGGTCGGGTTGGTAAAATTTTGGCAATCCGTATAGCTTTCCCATCGAACAATGATCCCGTTAGCACCAACCAAGCGAAGCGGTACATTCGATCCCTGACAAACGACCGTTTGATTGGGCGTAACGCCACCGGGTTGTACTTGATTACCCGTAACAGTAATACATGTTTCCAAAGAAGGTTGTGGGGGACAAGGTCCTACCCATGCCCGGAAACATTTAGTTTGTGTAAGCGGACCCGTATCATACGTTGTAAGCGTATGCGTAATATTCTGAATTCCTGATAAAAAACTCGGATCATCTGCACTTTCCCAATTCAACACTTCACCCGAATGACCGGAAAGGGTTAATACCGCAGAGCCACCATTACAAACGGTTATTCCGCCCGTAACTTCCCCCGGAACGGTTGGCGGTGCAACAACCACGGTAACGGGAGTTCGCGGAGAAATACAATTACC
>Ga0209573_1001218_pt1 | contig 41929 bp, 40 predicted proteins | sample TNRBio252014_DNA_FD_185870 | JGI IMG/M metagenome (GOLD analysis project Ga0209573, IMG submission 185870) | Wastewater treatment Type I Accumulibacter community from EBPR Bioreactor in Madison, WI, USA - TNR Reactor_6/25/2014_ DNA (SPAdes)... | ecosystem: Engineered > Bioreactor > EBPR >...
CCGCAACTTCCGACGCGGCGGGGGCGACACACTGGCCGAGGTGCTGCACTGGCTGGCGGCGACCGAATATCTGGTCTGGTACATGGCCTATGTGCTGGCGGTGCCGCGCCTCGGCTATTTGCCCGCGACGGTGATCTTTGCCACGTTGCTGGCGCTGCGGCTGGGCTATCGCGGGCGGCTGTTGCTGTGGGCGCCGGTCTCGGGCGCGTTGATCGTCGTGCTGTTCAAGGCGGTGCTGCAGGTGCGCATTCCCGGCGGCGCGCTGTACGAGGTCTTTCCGCAGGCGATCCGCAACGCCCTTGTCATCTATCTCTGAAGGCAATGCATGGACACGCTGCTCGCCGCCCTCGCCATTGTCACCCGCTGGGACGTGATCGCGGCCTTGTTGGCCGGGTCCATCGGTGGCGTGCTGATCGGGGCGATCCCGGGGGTCGGCCCGCCGGTGGCCATCGCCATCCTGTTGCCCGCGACCTTTGGCTGGGATCCCATTGTCGGGCTGACGCTGCTGTTGGGCATCTATGGCTCGTCGCTGTATGGCGGGGCGATCCCCTCGATCCTGATCAACACGCCCGGCACCGCGGTCAACGCGCTGACCACCTATGACGGCTATCCGATGACCAAGGCCGGGCAGGGGCCGCGGGCGCTGGGTCTGGCCTTTGGCGCGTCGTTCTGGGGCGGGATGTTCAGCGTTGGCTGCCTGATCCTGCTGGCGCCGGTGCTGGCGCGCGTCGCGCCGATGTTTGGCTCGCGCGAGATTTTCCTCGCGGCCGTGCTGGGCTGCGTGATGGTTGTGGTGGCGCATCGCGGGCAGGCGCTGGCAGCCGGCGCGCTGCTGTTCTTCGGCCTGTTCCTGAACACCGTGGGGATGGAGCCCAACACTTATTCCATGCGATTTACCTTTGGGCAGGGCTGGCTGACCCAGGGAATCGACTTGATCGTTGTGGTGTCGGGCCTGTTCGCCGTGTCGCAAGGCCTGATCCTGCTGGCCGGGCGCGACCGTGTGGGGCCGGTGCCGACGCTGAACGGCTCGATTGGCGCCGGTGTGCGCGAGGTCTTTGCCCACAAGCGGGTGGCGACAGCGGGCGCGGCCTCGGGCACCGTGATGGGGATCATTCCGGGCGTGGGCGAGTTCGTCTCGCAATTCCTGTCCTATTCGTATGCCCGCGCCAGTTCCAGACGGCCGGACCTGTTCGGCAAGGGCAGCCCCGAGGGGCTGGTCGCGTCCGAATCGGCCAACAATTCGGTCCCGCCTGCCGCGATGGTGCCCCTGCTGGCGCTGGGCATCCCCGGCGAGGAACTGACGGCGATGATGCTGTCGGTCTTTTATGTGCACAACGTCATACCCGGACCGGGGCTGTTTCGCGACCACATGGATTTCATCGCCGCGCTCTATATCTGCCTCGCGCTGCTGAATGTGCTGGCGCTGGCCGTGCTGCTGATCGGCACGCGGCCCTTGCTGAAAGTGTTGGCGATCCCGGAGCGGTTTCTGGGCCTGCTGATCCTGATCTTGTCCTTTGTCGGGGTCTATACCCTGCGCAATTCGGCGGTGGATTGCCTGACGGCGGGGGCCTTTGCCCTGCTGGGCGTGGTGCTCAAGCGATTGAACCTGCCGACGGTTCCGATCATTCTGGGCATGGTGCTGGGCGGGATCATCGAGGCCAAGTTCCGCACATCGCTGCCGCGCATCCGTTCGGTTTGGGATTGGATCGACAGGCCGGTGGCGCAGGTGGTTTTCGGCATGATCTGCGTGGTTCTGCTGTTGCATGTCTTGGCGCTGTGGCGCGACTGGAGGGGAAAGAAGAATGGATCAATCCAGCATTGACGCGCTGGCCACGGTGCCGGTGGCGGCGCAAGGTCTGTGGATCGGTGGACGGCGGATCGCGGCGCAAACGGGCGCTGTGATGGCGGTCACCTCGCCTATCGACGGGCAGCAACTGACGACCATCGCTGATGCGGGCAAGGTCGATGTCGAGGCTGCGGTCGCCAGTGCGCGGCGGGCCTACGACAGCGGGGTTTGGTCGCGCGCGGCGCCAGCGCAGCGCAAGGCCGTGCTGCATCGCATCGCCGACGCCATCGAGCGCGAGGCGCTGGCGCTGGCCGTCCTTGGCGTGCGCGACAATGGCACCGAGATTTCCATGGCGATCAAGGCCGAACCCGGCAGCGCTGCGGGCACCTTTCGCTATTACGCCGAAGCGCTGGACAAGGTTTACGGCGAGATAGCCCCGACGCCCGGCAATGTGCTGGCGCTGATCCACCGCGAACCCGTGGGTGTCATTGGCGCCATCGTGCCGTGGAACTTCCCGCTGATGATCGGCGCATGGAAGATCGCGCCAGCGCTGGCGATGGGTAACTCGGTGGTTTTGAAGCCGTCCGAGGTGGCCTCGCTGTCGCTGCTGCGACTGGCCGAGATCTGCAGCGAATGTGGCTTGCCCGACGGTGTGCTGAACGTGGTGACGGGGCAGGGCGCGGTCTCGGGCGAGGCATTGGCGCTGTCGATGGATGTGGATGTGCTGGTTTTCACCGGGTCTGGCGGGGTGGGGCGTCGGCTGCTGGAGTATTCTGCGCGGTCGAACCTCAAGCGGGTCTATCTGGAACTGGGCGGCAAATCGCCCAACATCATCTTTGCTGATGCGCCCGATCTGAAACAGGCGGCCAAGGTCAGCGCGGCGGGAATTTTCCGCAACTCGGGTCAGGTCTGTGTCGCCGGCTCTCGCCTGCTGGTGCAGCGCGAAGTGGCCGAAGAATTCACCACGCTGCTGGCGGCCGAGGCGACGGCGATGAAGGTCGGCAATCCGCTGAAGCTGGACACGCAGGCCGGGGCGATCTCGTCCGAGATGCAACTGGCCCGGATCGCGGGGATGGTGGCGCAGGCCGCCGAACAGGGCGCCGATCTGGTCACCGGCGGGGCGCGCATCCTGCCCGAAACCGGCGGCAGCTATTTCGCGCCGACCATCCTGCGCGCCGTCAAGCCCGAGATGACCATCGCCCGCGAAGAGGTCTTTGGCCCGGTTGTCGGCGTGATCCCGTTTGATAGCGAAGAGGACGCCTTGCGCATCGCCAATGGCACCGATTACGGGCTGGCGGCAGCGGTCTGGACCGGCAACCTGTCACGCGCGCACCGCATGGTGCGGGCGATCGACGCCGGGGTCGTTCATGTCAACACCTATGGCGGCGCCGACGGGACCGTGCCCTTGGGTGGCCATCGCCAGTCCGGCAACGGCCATGACAAGTCACTGCACGCGCTGGATAAATACACCAATCTGAAAACCGCGTGGATCCAGCTGTGAGCGAGTCCCTGCTGCAACGGCGCGAGCGCCTGCTCGGCCCCAACATGAGCACCTTTTACGAGGAACCCGTGCATCTGGTGCGCGGGCAGGGGGTGCATCTGTGGGATGCCGACGGGCGGCAGTATCTGGATTGTTACAACAACGTCCCCCATGTCGGCCATTGCCACCCCCGCGTGGTGGCCGCGATCTGCGAGCAGGCGGGCATCCTGAACACCCATACGCGCTATCTGCACGAGGGGATTCTGGACTATGTCGAGGCCCTGACCGCCACCTTCGGCGCGCCCTTTGACACGGCGCTGCTGTGCTGCACCGGGTCCGAGGCGAACGACGTGGCGCTGCGCATGGCGCAGGCGCTGACGGGCAAGGTGGGGGTGATCGCGACGGATCACACCTATCACGGCAATACGACCGCCGTGCATCAACTCAGCCGCACCAACCAGCCGCCGGGGGGCTATTGGGACTCGGTCCGCTTTGTGCCCGCGCCGGACAGCTATCGCCCCTTGGGCGGCGTGCCGGGGATGCCGCACGCGGTGGCCTTTGCCGCCGCGGTGGAGGCGCAGATCGACGCGCTGGAGGCCGCCGGGCATGGCTTTTCGACGCTGATCCTGTGTCCGTTCTTTGCCAACGAGGGGTTCCCGGACCTGCCGCGGGGCTGGCTGGACCCAGTGCAGGACGTGGTGCGCAAGGCGGGTGGTGTCATCATCGCCGACGAGGTGCAGCCGGGCTTCGGGCGGCTGGGCAGCCATTTCTGGGGTCACCAGAAGATCGGTCTGCGGCCCGATATCGTCACGCTGGGCAAGCCGATGGCCAACGGCCACCCGGTCGCCGCCGTGGTGGCCCCCGCAGACACGATGCGCGCGTTTCGCCAGAAGTTTCGCTATTTCAATACTTTCGGTGGCAATCCCGTGTCTTGCGCCGCCGCGATGGCGACGCTGCGGGTGGTGCAGGACGAGGGGCTGCAGGCCAACGCCGCCGATGTGGGGGCCTATGCCGTTCAAGGACTGCGTGAATTGGCACTGCGGCACGAGGCGATTGGTGATGTGCGCGGGTCTGGCCTGTTTTTTGGCGCCGAGATGGTGCTCGACCGTTCCACCAAGGCGCCCGCGACCGCCTATGTCAAACGGCTGGTCAACGGCATGCGCCGCCGCGGGGTGCTGCTGAACTTCCTTGGCATCCATTACAACGTGCTGAAAATGCGCCCGCCGATGCCCTTCAGCCGCGCCAACGTCGATCAGGTGATCGACATGCTGGACGCGGTTCTGGCCGAGACCCCACTGACATGAGTGTCGCGGTGGCACGGGCAGCGGCGCTCTGGGGCTTTCCCCCTTCGGGGCTTGTTCTGGCAGCCCAGCGCGAAAACGCTGTCTGGAGGTTCGATGGGCGTTTTGCCCTGCGCCTGCACCGGCCCGGGTATCGCACGCTGGCCGAACTGCAATCCGAACTCGACTGGATGGCGATGCTGGCAAAAGGCGGCCTGACCGTGCCGCGCCCGATTCCTTCGCGGAACGGGCGGCTGGTGGAGGTGGTCGAGGACACGCCGGTCAGCGTACTGACTTGGCTGCCGGGGCGGATGGTAGGGGCGCAGGGTGCGCTCGATGGCATCACCGACCGCGAAGGCTACATGCGTCGTCTGGGTGCCCTGCTGGCCCGACTGCATGACCTGTCCGACGATTGGACCCCGCCGCCTGATTTCACCCGCCCGCGCTGGGACCATCCCGGCCTCACCGGCGACGCCCCGCTGTGGGGGCCGTTCTGGCGCAACCCGGACCTGACGTCAGCACAACGCGCGGCGGTTCTGGCGGCGCGGTCCAAGGCCGAAGCAGCGCTCACTCGCATTGGTCAAACCCTCGACTTTGGCCTGATCCACGCCGATGCCATCACCGAAAACGTGATGATCGACGGCGAGACCCTGATGCTGATCGACTTTGACGATGGTGGCTGGGGATACCGGGCCTTTGACCTTGCCACTGTTCTGATGCGCCAACGGGCCGCGCCTGATTACCCCGCCCTACGCGCCGCGCTGCTGGAGGGCTACGGCCGTCCCACGCCCGCCCTCGACCTCATGCTGATGCTGCGTGCGCTGACCTATCTGGGCTGGGTCATCCCCCGGATGGACGAACCCGGCGGACCCGCCCGCAGCGCCCGCGCGATCGCCACTGCCCTGCCCCTTGTCACTGCCTATCTGGAGGCCCCCGATGACTGACCGCACCATCCTCATTGTCGGAACCTATGACACCAAGCAGGATGAACTGGGCTATCTGGCCCAAGTGATCCGCGCGCAGGGCGGCGGCGTGGTGACGATGGATGTCAGCGTGCTGGGCGATCCGGCCACGCCGACCGACTGGTCCAAGCATCAGGTGGCCGAGGCGGGCGGATCGAGCATCGCAGAGGCGATTGGTGGCGAGGACGAGAACCTCGCCATGCAGATCATGGCGCGCGGCGCGGCCACGTTGGCGGCGCGGCTGTGCGCCGAGGGGGTGTTCGACGGGGTGATCGTGCTTGGCGGGTCGATGGGCACTGACCTTGCGCTCGATCTTTGCGCGGCGCTGCCGTTGGGCGTGCCGAAATATGTGGTCTCGACAGTCAGCTTCAGCCCCATGATCCCGCCCGAACGGCTGGCGCCGGACATCCAGATGATCCTCTGGGCCGGCGGGCTTTATGGGCTGAACCCGGTGTGCAAGGCCTCGCTCAGTCAGGCTGCCGGGGCGGTTCTGGGGGCGGCGCGGGCGGTGGAAAAGCCGCGTGGACTCAGGCCGTTGATCGGCATGACATCCTTTGGCAAAACCGTGCTGCGCTATATGGTCAGCCTGAAACCGGCGCTGGAATCGCGCGGCTTTGACGTCGCGGTGTTCCACGCCACCGGCATGGGCGGTCGCGCGTTCGAGGCGCTGGCCGCGCAGGGCGCCTTTGCCGCCGTGCTGGATTTCGCGCCGCAAGAGGTGGGCAATCACATGTTGGGTTCGGCGATCAGCGCCGGGCCGGACCGCATGACCGCGGCGGGCAAGGCGGGCGTGCCGCAGATTGTGTCGATCGGCTGTTACGATCTGGTGGATCTGGTCGGCTGGCACCCGCTGCCCGAGGCGCTCAAGGACCGCCCGGCGCATGCGCATAACCGCCTGCTGACCTCGGTGGTGATGACCCCCGAAGAACGCCGCGCGATGGCGCGCACCATGGCCGAGCGGTTGGCCATGGCGCAGGGGCCGGTGGTGGTGATCCTGCCGACACGCGGCGGCAATGAATGGGACCGGCCCGAGGGGCCGCTGCATGACGCCGAGGGGCTGGTGGCCTTTGTGCAGGAATTGCGCGCCACCTGCCCGCCGAATGCAAGGTTGATCGACCTCGACGCGCATATCAACGACCCCGAATTCAGCACGGCGGCGCTGGCGGTGGTGGATGGCTGGCTGGCCGAGGGCGTGCTGGCGCGGCCCTGACCCACGGCCCGCTAGGCCTGCTGGTCGAGGCGCTGGCGAAAGGAGCGCGGCGACAGGCCGGTGGCGCGGGTGAAGACGCGGGTGAAATAGGCCGGGTCATCGAACCCCAGCGCATAGGCAATGCGCGAGACCGGCAGGTTGGTGAACACCAGATTGCGCCGCGCCTCGCGGATCAGTCGGTCCTCGATCAGCCGCGAGGCCGGGCGACCGCGGGCGGCACGGGTCAGGCGGCTGAGATGCGCCGCGCTGACGGCCAGCGCGGCGGCATAGTCGGTGACGCTCCAGTGTTCCAGCAGATTCGCGTCGAGCAATTCTTCGAACCGCGCGACCAGATCGGGGGCCGCGCGGCGTTCCCCGGTGACGCCGGTTTCGACGATGGCCCGCGCGATCTGTCCAAGCAGAAGACCGGCCAAGGACCGCAGGATCTGCGCCCGTCCATAGCTGCGGCTGGCAAAGCCAGCCGAGAGCCGGGCCATTGTCTGCGCGCTCTCGCCCTCGGCAGGCAGGATCGCCGGTTGCGCAAGGACTTCGCGCAGCCCCTCGCCGGGGCGCAGCGTCTGGTCCAGCATCTCGGCCGCAAAGGTCACCACCAATCCGCGCGTGCCGGGCTGAAAACTGAACCCGTGCACCACGCCCATCGGCACATTGACCAGCGTTTCGGGCGGCAGGGGGTGGCGCAGGCCTTCGAGCAGCAGGGTCCCCTGACCCGCTTCCAGCAGCAACACCTGATGCAGCCGCGGATGGCGGTGCGCTGCCAACTCCCAGTCATGCAGCCGCGAGCGGGTCTCGATCGTTTCGCAATGCACGACGTCGGGCAGATCGCCGACCTCGCCAAACAGGTTGTAGGTCGGCACATGCGGGGGATGGGGGGCTGACTTGTTCATGTTCGAATCGTACAAGAAATCCGCAGCGCGGTCCATTCCCTCGACGCCCTGTCACTGGCAGTTTGGCCAAAAGCTGTGGAGGAAGCACATGAATACCGGAACCACCAAGACCCAGGTCTGCATCATCGGCGGCGGCCCTTCGGGCCTGATGTTGAGCCAGCTTTTGCACCTGAAGGGCATCGACACCATCGTGCTGGAAAAGCACAGCCGCGACTATGTGCTTGGCCGCATCCGCGCAGGCGTGTTGGAGCATGGTTTTGCCGAACTAATGCGCGAGGCCCAGTGCGGCGAGCGCATGGACCGCGAGGGCGAGATCCACGACGGATTCGAGATCAGCGACAACGGCGCGCTCAGCCGGGTCGATCTGCACAAATATTCGGGCGGCTCGTCGGTGGTGGTTTACGGCCAGACCGAATTGACGCGCGATCTTTATGACGCACGGGCCAAGATGAACGGCGTGGTGATCCACAATGTCGAGGATGTTGCGCTGCATGATCTGAACACCGCGGGCAAGCCTTGGGTGACGTATCGCGCGGGGGACGAGATCATCCGCATCGACTGCGATTACGTCATCGGCGCCGACGGCTTTCACGGCCCCAGCCGCAAGGCGATCCCCAAGGACGTGCTGCGCGAATACGAAAAGGTCTATCCCTTTGGCTGGCTGGGCGTGCTGAGCCGCACCAAGCCGGTCAACCCGGAACTGATCTATGCCAAGCATGACCGCGGGTTTGCCCTGTGCTCGCTGCGCTCTCAGGTGCTGAGCCGCTATTACATTCAGGTGCCATTGAGTGACACCGTCGAGGACTGGACGGACGGGGCCTTTTGGGACGAGTTGAAAAAGCGCCTGCCCGCCGAAGTCGCCGCGCGGCTGCAAACCGGCCCGTCGATCGAAAAATCCATCGCGCCGTTGCGCAGTTTCGTCGCCGAGCCGATGCGTTGGGGCAATCTGTTCCTCGCCGGGGATGCCGCGCATATCGTGCCGCCGACCGGGGCGCGCGGGCTCAACTCGGCCGCGTCGGATATCTATTACCTCTATCACGCGATGGTGGCGCATTACCTGAAGGGCGACGACACCGGTCTGGAGCAGTACTCCGCCAAGGCGCTGGCGCGGGTCTGGAAGGCGCAGCGCTTTAGCTGGTGGATGACGACGATGCTGCACACCTTCCCGGACAGCCTGACCTATGACCAGAAGTTGCAGGAAACCGATCTGGCCTATCTGTTCAGCAGCGAGGCGGCGATGACCTCGCTGGCGGAGAATTACGTCGGCCTGCCGTTCTGAGGCCACTCAGGGGTTCGGCACGGACAGCCCGCTGGGAACCGCAGCGGGCACGCCCAGCCGACCGCTGATCGCCACCGGATCGGTGAGCGTGCCGAGAAACGCCACCAGCGCGGCGATCTGCCCGGTGTCGGGCTGAAAGCCGGGCGTGGCGGCGGCGGCGATGGCCTCGGTTTGCGACGCATCGTCGAGCACTCGCCAGTCTTGCACCGGCAGTGCGGGCAGCACGGCCTGCGCGCGGTCATAGGCCAGAACGGCGCGGCCCGTGGTATGGTCGCGCAGGAAACTCTCCAGCGTCGCATGGGCGCCAGCATGGCCATAGGGCGCGGTCAGCGCGACATTGCGCAGGGCCGGCGTGCGGAACGCATACCAGTCCGCCGGATCGCCGGTGACGCGGAACCGCCCCTCGTCGCGGGCGTGGGTTTCGAACCGCGCGCCCTTGCCCGGCCCCAATTGGGGCGCGGCCATGGCGTGAAAGCCGTGGTCGGTCAGGAAGGGGCCGGAATGGCAGTCCGCACAGCCCGCCGCGCCGTAAAACAGCGTCAAGCCCGTCGCGGCCAAAGGCTCCAGCATCGCCTGCCCGCGCAGCAGGGCATCAAAGGGGGCAGTGTCCGAGCGGAACTCGAACTCCATGAAGGCGGCGATGGCGTTCGAGATGTCGGTAAAGGCGATCGGCCGCCCCGCCGCGATCTCGGGGTAAACCTCGGCAAAGCCCTGCGCATAGGCCGGAATGCCCGCCACCCGCCGGGCGATCAGATCCCATGCGCCGCCCTCGCCGGTGATGATCCCCAGCCGCACGGCCTGCGCGATCGGGTTTTCGGAATAGTGCCCGGCCATTTCATCGGGCGACAGCACCGGGAACATCGTCTGCGCCGACAGCATGCTGGCAAAACCCTGCATCATGTCCTCGTCGAGCGGCGTACGCATACCGCCGGACCGAGTTGCGTCGATCTCGACCCGGCCGTCATGGAACAGCGAGGCATACTCCAGCGCGCCCAAATTCCACAGCGCCTGAGCATTGCGCGGAATACGTTGCTCGGGCGGGTTGGCGGGGTCGGCGCGGCGGTCAGGCCCCAGTCCAGTGCCGCCGTCGCCAAGGCCCAGCGACAGCCCGTCACCCGTGCCAAAGGCGGGATGGTGACAGGTGGCGCAGGCGACCTCGTGGTTGCCGGCCAGGATCGGATCATAGAACAGCAACTGCCCCAGCGCCGCCTCGGCGGCGTTGACCGGGCGGAAATCGGCGTCACTCAGCGGCGGCGGCAGCGCCATCTGCGCCGCGGCTTGCCCACCACTCGCTGCCAACAGCAGCGCAATCCCCGCGAATCGCTCCATCGCACACCTCTCCGTTAGCGCCAACGTCTCATGCGCGATGCTTGCAGGCAATGCTAGAGCACCAGCGCCAGCACCGCCGAGACCGTCAGCACCGACAGCCCCGTCGAGACAATCAATGCCGTCGAGGCCACCGCACCAAGGCCAAAGGGCGCCGCCAGCAAGGGGTAGATCGTCAGCATCGGCACTGCGGCGAACAGGATGCCGACCGGGATCAATGCGGGCGGCACACCGGGCACGGCGAACAGCGCCAGCGCCACCAAGGCCGGATGCAGCGCCAGCTTGCCAAGGCTGACGGCCCCGACGCGGCGCCAATGGCCGCTGACCCGCGCCTGTGCCATCGCTGCGCCGATGACGAACAGGGCCACCGGCGCCGCCGCGGCGCTGAGCGTGGTGATCGTGCGGCTGATCGGCGCGCCCAAGGGCAGACCGCTGACCCGCACCAGCAGTGCCAGCGTCACGGCGATCATCAAGGGGTTGGTGACGATCCGGCGCCCGGCCTGTGCCAACAACGCGCCCAGCCGACCGCCTTGCCCCGCTGCCCCGGCCAGCAGCACGGCCAAGGGCAGCATCACGGCGTTTTCAACCGTCATCGTCATGGCAAAGACCACCGCGCCATCCGGGCCAAAGACCAGCGAGGCGATGGGAAAGCCCAGAAAACCGCTGTTGGAACAGGCCATGCCCATCGCCAGCACCCAGCCGTCCGGCGCGGGCTGGCGCAGCGCCAGCCGCACCAGCGCAAAGCCGACCCCCAGCGTCGCCAGAGAACCCGCCAGATAGGCCGCCATGAAGGGGGTGTTCAGCGCCGAATCGCGCGGCAGGGCGATGGCGGAGAAGATCAACGCGATCAGCGCGATCTTCAGGGTGAACTGGCTGAGCGCACCGATCAGCGCGGCATCCAGATAGCCAGAGCGCACCGAGGCAAAGCCGACAAGGATCATCAGATAGATCGGCAGGGTGGTCAGAAAGATGTCCAGCATCGCGCGCCCTCGGCTTTGCCCCGGCCTAGCACGCGGGCGCGGCGGGGGCGAGTGGTCGGCGCTATTCGGGCTCGGCCCGGTTGCGGAACTGGCGCAGTCGCGTGGCATGAGCTGCCGTCACATGCGCCCGCATCGCCGCCTCGGCGCTGTCCTCGTCGCGCAGGCGCAGCGCCGCCAGAACGGCTTCATGCTCGCGACCGGCAGCCTCGGCGCGGTCAGATTCGGACAAGGTCGAGGGGCCGAGGATCAGCAGCGTCTTTTGCAGCCCCGCGACCGAGCGCGCCAGATAGCGGTTGCGCGCCGCCGCCAGCAGCGCGGCATGGAACTGCCGGTTCAGATCATACATCCGCGGCGCATCGCCCCGTGCGGCGATCATCTCGGCGTTGAGCGCGGCGAGTTCTGCCAGTTCCACCGGCGAGGCGACCCGCGCCGCCAGCCTCGCAGCCGTGCCTTCGAGCACACCGCGCATTTCATAGAGTTCGGTCACTTCGCCGGAATCGAGGCTGCGCACCGTGGCGCCTTGCCTTGGCGCATGGGTGACCAGCCCGTCGGCTTCGAGTTGCCGGATCGCTTCGCGCACCGGCGTGCGGCTGATGCCCAGCCGTTCGGCAAGTTCGGTCTCCAGCAGCCGGTCGCCGGGTTTCAGGGCGCCCGTGCGGATTTGGGCCACAAGACGGCGATAGGCGTCCTGGCCCTGGGGCAGGTCGGCGGGGTGGTCCTGGGCGGGTGTCTTGCGCATTGTGTCCAAAGGTATACAATCGGACGCAACCAAGGTCAACCGAGTCGCGCCATGCCGATGCTGTCCACCCTGCCGCCATGGGCGCGCACCTTGCTGACGCTGGCCCTTTCGGCGCTGGGGGCGGGGCTGTTCTGGCTGATACAGATGCCGCTGCCCTTTCTCTTTGGCCCGATGTTCGTATGTCTGGCCGCTGCGCTGGCCGGGCTGCCGCTGCGCAGCGCCGGACAGATCGGTATTGGCGCGCGCACCATTCTGGGCGTGGCCGTGGGCGCCGCGCTGACCCCGGCGGTGCTGGCGCAACTGCCGTCGATGCTGGCCTCGGTCGCGTTGATTCCGATCTATATAGGGCTGATTGGCCTCGTCGGTGTGCCCTTCTTTCGCCGCGTCTGCGGTTATGATGCGGCAACGGCCTGGTATGCGGCGATGCCGGGCGGCCTGCAGGACATGGTGGTCTTTGGCACCGAGGCAGGCGGCAACGGGCGCACGCTGTCGCTGATCCACGCGACGCGCGTTCTGGTGATCGTCACGCTGGCGCCGATCTTGATGACGCAGCTGTTCGGCGCCTCGCTGACCCAGCCGATCGGCGAACCCGCCCGCGACCTGCCGCTGCCCGAGATGGCGCTGATGGCCGCCGCCGCGCTGATCGGCTGGAAGGGTGGCGAGCGCATCGGCATGTTCGGCGCCTCGATTCTGGGCCCGCTGGTGCTGACCGGGGTGTTGTCGCTGTCGGGCCTGATCCATCACCGCCCACCGGCCGAAGCGATTCTGGTGGCGCAGTTCTTCATCGGGGCGGCGATTGGCGTCGGCTATACCGGCATCACCTTGCTGGAACTGCGCCGCGACGTGCTGGCCGGGGTGGGATTCGTGTTGCTGCTGGCGGCGTTGGCGGCGCTGATGTCCGAGGTGGTCTATCAACTGGGCCTTGCCCCGGCGGTCGAGGCCTTTCTGGCCTTTGCCCCCGGCGGGCAGGCCGAGATGACAGTGCTGGCCATCGTCGCGGGCGCCGATCTGGGCTATGTCGTGGTGCATCATCTGACCCGGATTTTGCTGGTGATTTCGGGCGCGCCCATCGCGGCGCGGCTGGTGGGGGCCGGACGAAAGGGACGGAAATGAAGGTTCACATCCTCGACGACTGGCACGACACCCTGCGCGGGTTGCCCTCGTTTTCGCGTCTTGCCGGGCATGAGGTTACGATCCACACCGACCATTGCCCCGATCCCGCAGCGCTGGGCGACCGGCTGCGCGACGCCGAGGCACTGGTGCTGTTTCGCGAGCGCACGCCGATCACCGACGCGCTGCTGCAGCGGCTGCCGAACCTGCGGTTGATCGCCATGCGTGGCGTGCATCCGCATGTCGATGTCGCAGCCTGCACGCGGCACGGCGTGACATTCTGCTCGAACCTCAGCGCGGGCGGGCCGTCGGTGGCCACGGCGGAATTGACGTTGCTGCTGGTGTTGGCCGCCGCGCGTGACCTGCTGGCGCAAAACGCGCGGTTGAAGGCCGGGCTGTGGCAGGGTGCGCCGGGGCGCACTCTGGCCGGGCGGCAAATGGGGCTTTACGGCTATGGCCGGATTGCCCGGCAGGTGGCGGTCTATATGCGGGCGCTGGGGATGCAGGTGGTCTGGTGGGGCTCGGATCAGGGCCGGGCGCGGGCGCTTGCGGATGGCGAGGTGGTCGCCGCCAGCCGTCAGGACTTTTTTGCGCAAAGCGATGTGGTCTCGGTCCATGTGCGCGCCAATGCGCAGACCAAAGGGCTGATCACCGCCGCCGATCTGGCGGCGATGCGGCCCGGCGCGATCTTTGTGAACACCTCACGCGCCTCGCTGGTCGAACCCGGCGCGCTGCTGGCCGCTGTGCGGGCCGGGCGGCCGGGCCGCGTGGCGATCGACGTCTTTGATACCGAGCCCTTGAGCGACCCTGCCGACGCGCTGGCGCATCACCCGCGCGTCACCGCCTCGCCCCATATCGGTTTTGTCACAGAGGAGGAACTGGATCGCCAGTTCGCTGACGCCTATGGACTGGTCACCGCCTATGCCGAGGGTGCCCCCCTGCATGTGGTCAACCCCGAGGTGCTGCCCTGATCGATCTGATCCTGCCGCCGGACACCTCAGGATGGGTCACGCTGGGGCTGATGTTGGCCAGCTTTGCCGGGTCGTTCATCACCATCGCGTTCGGTATTGGTGGCGGTGGGCTGGTGCTGGCGGTGATGGCCAGCCTATTGCCGCCTGCCGCACTGATCCCGGTGCATGGAGTGGTGCAATTCGGCTCGAACGCCGGGCGGTCGGTACTGATGGCGCGGCATCTGCATGTCCCGGCGCTGGGCTGGTTTCTGGTGGGTGCCGTGCTGGGCACGCTGGGGGCGGCGCGTATCGCGGTGACCCTGCCGGCCGCTTGGGTGCAGATCGGCGTCGGCGGGTTTCTGGTCTGGACTGTGTTGGCGCGGGCTCCTGACTGGATGCGCAACTGGCCCTTTGTCACCGGCCTCATCACCGCCGGGGTCTCGATGGTCTTTGGTGCCTCGGGGCCGTTTGTCACCACCTATCTGAAGGCGCTGAATCTGGGCCGTCACGCGCATGTCGCCACCTTGGCCACGCTGCAGACCCTGCTGCATCTGATGAAGGTTCTGGCTTTTGGCGCGCTGGGTTTTGCCTATGCGCCCTGGGCCGGATTTTTGCTGGCGATGGTGGGATGCGGGCTGATTGGCACCTGGGTCGGAGGCAAGGTGCTGAACCGGATCAGCGATGCGCGGTTTCGGCAAGTGCTGAATGCGCTGCTGTTGGTGCTTGCCGTGCAACTGGTCTGGTCTGGGCTGCGCGGGCTTCTGGCGGGCGACGCGCCTTAACCCTCGGGCAGGTAACTCGCAAAGCGGGTCTGCTGGGCGATCAGCACGGCCTGGGTGCGGCTTTGCACGCCCAGTTTGCGCATGATCGCCGTGACATGCGCCTTGACCGTGGTTTCGGCGATCGACAGTTCCCAGGCGATCTGCTTGTTCAGCCGCCCCATGCACAGCAGTTCCAGAATCTTGGCCTGCTGGCGGGTCAGTTGCCCCAGCCGGGCGACGGCCTCCGCGCTCGAGTCGTCCTCGTCGGGCGGCATGCCTTCGGGCAGCCAGCGTTCACCCTGACCCAGCGCCAGCAAGGCGGCGCGGAAACTGTCGCGTCCGGCGTGCTTGGGCACAAAGCCACTGGCCCCGGCGGCCAGTGTCGCGCGGATCAGCCGGGCCTCGGCCATCGAGGAGACCACCAGAACCGGAACCTCTGGCCGCGTCGCGCGCAGCCGCAGCAAGCCGTCCAGTCCCTGCACATCGGGCAAATCGAGGTCCAGCAGCAGCAGGTCGGGGGCGCTGCCCTGCTCCAGCCGGTCCAGCGCCGCGCCCAGCGAATGGGCGCAATCGACCTCGGCCACCCCGGCAACACCGCGCAGGGTCAGCGTCAGCGCGTCGCAAAACAGCGGGTGGTCGTCGATGATGAGAACATGCGCAAAGCGGCCATCGAGAGGCGCCGGGTCGGGGGCTGGGGCGGACATCGGCTGGCACTCCCTGTTGTCGGGCGCAGGATAGCAGCCCACCGCCCGCCCGCAAAGCCGCCGCTGAGCACTGTCTCTGCGACCAAGGTCTGAGAGACGAAAGCCGCCTTTCGCCGCGTGTCGCCTGCCCCTATGGTGCGAGGAAATCAGCCTGGGAGGGCCTGCCATGGACATGACCGACAGCCGTTTGATCGCCGCGCCGCCCGCCGTGGTCTGGGCGGCGCTGCTGAACGCCGAGGTGCTGAAATCCGCCGTGCCGGGCTGCGAGGAAATCTCGGGCTCGGTGGAAACCGGCTATGAGGCGGCGGTCGTGCAGAAGGTCGGCCCGGTCAAGGCGCGCTTTGCCGGGACGGTGACGTTTTCGGACATTGTCGAGGGCCAAAGCCTGACGCTGAGTGGCGAGGGCAAGGGCGGCGCGGCCGGTTTCGCCAAGGGCGGTGCGCAGGTAACACTGGCGCCCGAGGGCGAGGGCACGCGGTTGTCCTATACCGTCGAGGCCAAGGTCGGCGGCAAGTTGGCGCAACTGGGCAGCCGGATCATCGACGGTTTTGCCCGCAAGATGGCGGACGAGTTCTTTGACCGCTTTGCCGAGGCGGTCGAAGGGCCGAAAGAGGCCGAAACACCGGTGGAAGGCGAGGCGCCCAAGAAGGGTTGGTTCAAGCGGATGCTTGGCAGCGATTGAGCGCGGGCTCAGCGCCCGATCAGCAGCGGCGTGACGCCAAAGACCAGCGGGTGCAGTACCAGCAGCCCCAGCCACAGCGCCACCCCCACGACCATCGGCGCCCACGGTAACCCGCGGCGCGGCCAGCCCATAAGCGGCGCGTTGCGCGCCTGTGCGGCCCAGTCGGGCATTTGTCGCCGCTTGCGCCGGTCGATCATCGGCATGCCCGCCAGCGCGAACCCGGCCATCGGCGCGAACAGCAGCAGATGCGAAAGGTCGCCATTGGCCAGCAGATGCGCCAGCGCCCAGAGGGTCAACGCCAGCAGCAAGGGATGCCGACTGAGCCCGGCAATGCCGGGGCGTTCAGGGTCAAAGGGCGTGGCCCGGCTGCCAAAGCTGAGCGGGTTCGCCCCCATCAACGCTTGCGCCGCCACCAGACACGCGGCCAGCATCAGCGCGCCCGCTAGCCAGCGTATCCAGTCCTCCAGCGGCCACAGCGGAACCCAGGGCGCGCGCCCTGCCGCGACGATCAGCCAGCCCAGCAGGGCCAGCGACAGCGCCGAATAGGCGAGGGTGAAACCGCCCCGGCCCAGCAGCCTGACCAGCGGCGTTTTCATCGCCGGGCGGGCGCTGAGGCCATGCGAGGCGAGGAAAACCGCCATCGCGGCACCGAACTCGCCCCAACCGCCCATTCAGGCCCCCTTGTTCGATTGCCCCCGGCGGCATTTTCCCCGACAGTGGCCCCAAAGCCAAGAGGAACCGATGACCCAGACTCTGCCCGGACCCGACGGCAAGCTCCGCTGCGCGTGGTGCCTCTCGACACCCGAGTATATCGCCTATCACGATGACGACTGGGGAATGCCCGTCGCCGATGACCGCGACTTGTTCGAGCGGCTCAGTCTGGAGGCCTTTCAGGCCGGCCTGTCCTGGCGTTTGATCCTGGAAAAGCGCGAAGGGTTTCAGGTGGCCTTCGACGGGTTCGACCCGGTTCTAGTGGCCGGTTTCGGCGCTATCGACGTGCAGCGCCTGCTCGACGATCCCGGCATCGTGCGCCACCGGGGCAAGATCGAGGCGACGATCACCAACGCCCGCCGCTTGCTGGAGATGCAGCAGACCCGCAGCTTTGCCGCCTATCTGTGGAGCCATGAACCCGCCGCCGGGCAGGGGCAGGCCGTGGCCTCGGTGCTGTCCAAGGATCTGAAGAAACGCGGCTGGGCCTTTGTCGGGCCGACGACGGTCTATGCCTTCATGCAGGCGATCGGCATGGTCAACGACCACGCACCCGACTGCCACCAACACGCCAGGACCGAGGCCGCGCGCGCGGCTTTCGTGCGGCCGGTGCTGCGATGACCCCGGCCTACGGCGCGCTGATCGCCCAGGCACAGCCGACGGCGCAGCCGTGGCGCGTGGCGCTGGCGCTGGGCGTGATCGCGGCGGCCTATCTGGCCGGGATGGCGGCCTTGGGCGCAGTGATCTGGCTGGCGCTCGGCATCGAACAGCTGGAGATGCATCTGGCTCGGGTCGGCGCGGGGGCCGATCCGCTTTCGGTCCTGCTGCTGCTGTCGACCTTTCTGGGCGGCTGGGCCGGGCTGTGGCTGGTGATGCGGTTCCTGCACCGGCGCGGGATGTGGTCGCTCTTTGGTCGCGCGCCCGTGGTGCTGCGCGATTTCGTCGCCGGGGTGCTGGCGATGACGGTGATCGGCGGGCTCTTGACGCTGGCGATGGCGCCGATGCTGCCGCCCCTGACCCTGACGGCCGATACCGGCCTGTGGCTGCGGTTGCTGCCGCTGGCGTTGCTGGGCGTGCTGATCCAGACCGGTGCCGAAGAGGCGGTGTTCCGAGGTTATCTGCAGGGCCATCTGGCGGCGCGGTTTGCCAGCCCGCTGGTCTGGCTGCTGGTCCCGATGGTGCTGTTCGGCCTGGCGCATGTCAATCCGGGCGAGGCGGGGCCGCTGGTCTGGCTGGTGGTCGCCGCCACCGGGCTCTTTGGCCTGATCGCGGGTGACCTGACGGCGCGGTCGGGCGCGCTGGGGCTGGCCTGGGGGCTGCATTTCGCCAACAACGTGATGGTGCTGCTGCTGGTGAATGTCTCGGGCACGCTGGACGGACTGGCGCTGCTGCGGCCGCCGGGCGCAGATCTGCCGCCGCAGGCGATGGCGCCGCTGATCCTGGCCGACATGGCACTGCTGGTTGTCGTCTGGCTTGGCTGTCGGCTGTGGCTGCGACGGCGCTGAATGTTGCATTCGCGGCCAGCCCGGCTTATCTGGAGGCCGCAACCTTGGGACAGCCGATGAACTGGATCACCAACTACGTTCGCCCGACCATCAACTCGCTGTTCTCACGCCGAGACGTGCCCGAGAATTTGTGGTCGAAATGCCCCGAATGCGGAACCATGTTGTTCCACCGCGAGTTGAGCGACAACCTGCAGGTCTGCACGAACTGCAATCACCACATGGCGATCTCGCCGCGTGAGCGATTCACCGCGCTGTTCGACGCCGGAACCTTTGCCGAGGTGTCGGTGCCCGAGCCGGTCACCGACCCGCTGCACTTTCGCGATCAAAAGAAATACCCCGAGCGCATGAAGGCCGCGCAAAAGGCCACGGGCGAGCGTGAGGCCATGCTGGTCGCCACAGGCGAGATCGGTCGCACCCCGGTCGTCTGTGCGGCGCAGGATTTCAGCTTCATGGCCGGGTCGATGGGCATGTATGTCGGCAATGCGCTGATTGCCGCCTGCGAACGCGCCATCGAAATGCACGCGCCGCTGATCGTCTTTGCCGCCGCAGGCGGGGCGCGCATGCAGGAGGGGATCCTGTCGCTGATGCAGATGCCGCGCACCACGGTGGCGATCCAGATGCTGAAAGAGGCCGGGCTGCCCTATATCTGCGTGCTGACCCATCCCACAACCGGCGGCGTCACCGCCAGCTATGCCATGCTGGGCGACATCCAGATCGCCGAGCCCAATGCGCTGATCTGCTTTGCCGGGCCGCGCGTGATCGAACAGACGATCCGCGAGAAACTGCCCGAGGGGTTCCAGCGCGCCGAATACCTGCTCGACCACGGCATGCTGGACCGCGTGACGCATCGCAAGCAGATGCGCGAAGATCTCATCACCATCCTGCGCATGCTGCTGGGCCTGTCTCCGGCGATCAAGGGCGACCTGCCCGCGCCGACCGCTCCGGTTGAGCCGCAACCGTGAGCCCCCGACCCTCGGACGCCATCCTCGCCCGGATGATGGCCCTGCATCCCAAGATCATCGATCTGACGCTCGACCGGGTCTGGCGACTGCTGGCCGCGTTGGGCAATCCGCACGAAAGCCTGCCGCCGGTCATCCATATCGCCGGAACCAACGGCAAGGGCAGTACACAGGCGATGATCCGCGCCGGGATGCAGGCTGCGGGCAAGACGGTGCATGCCTATACCTCGCCGCATCTGGCGCGGTTCCATGAACGCATCCGGGTGGCGGGCGAACTGATCTCGGAAGAGGCGCTGACTGCCCTGCTCGACGAATGTTATGCCGCAAACGGCGACGCGCCGATCACCTTCTTCGAAATCACCACCTGTGCCGCCTTTTTGGCGTTTTCCCGCACGCCCGCCGATTACCTGCTGCTGGAAGTCGGCCTTGGCGGGCGACTCGACGCCACCAATGTCATCGCCAGACCGGCCTTGACGGTGATTACCCCGGTCTCGATCGACCATCAGCAATACCTTGGCGAAACCCTGCCCGAGATCGCTGGTGAAAAGGCCGGGATCCTGAAGCGTGGCGTGCCCTGCGTGGTGGGCCCCCAAGAGGACGCCGGGTTCGACGTGATCGAGGCCAAGGCCGCCCGTCTGGGCGCGCCGCTGCTGGCGGCAGGGCAACACTGGCAAAGCTTCGAGGATCGCGGGCGACTGGTCTTTCAGGATGAAAACGGCCTGATGGATTTGCCGCTGCCCAACCTGCCCGGACCGCACCAGATCGAAAACGCCGGCGCCGCACTGGCCAGCCTGCGCGCGCTGGGCTTTGACGCCGATGCCTGCGAGGCCGCGGTGACCCGCGCCTTCTGGCCCGCGCGCATGCAACGCCTGCGCGAGGGGCCGCTGGTCGAGGCCGCTCCCGAGGTCGAATTGTGGCTCGATGGCGGGCACAACCCGGCGGCGGGCCACGCCATCGCGGCGACGCTCGACCGGCTGGCGCCGCGCCCGACCTGGCTGATCTGTGGCATGCTGAACACCAAGGATGTCAAGGGCTTCATGGAACCCCTCGGCGGTCACGCGCGCGCGCTGGTGGCGGTGTCGATCCCCGGCGAGGCCAATACCCTGCCCGCCGACGTCACCGCCGAGGCCGCCCGCGGCGCCGGTCTGACCGCGCAGACCGCGCCCTCGGTGATCGAGGCCCTGCGCGGCATCGTGGCGATCGAGCCGCGCGCGCGGGTGCTGATCTGTGGCTCGCTCTACCTGGCTGGGTCGATCCTGCGCGAAAACGCCTGACGCGGCCCCTGACCGGGGCAAGGCGAGGGGGGGGTCAGCCGCGCGTGTCGGTGCGGGTGAGGTCTTCGAGCAGGTCGAGGAGTTGTTCGAGCCGGTCATGGCCATAGGTTTCCTCGAGCCGGGCGAAGAGCGCGAGGCTGTCGGCGGCATGGGCCTCGATCACCGCCAACCCAGAGTCAGTGATGGTGACGATCGAGCGGCGTCGGTCGGCCGCGTCGGTGTGGCGCGTCACCAGCCCCTGATCCTGCATGGCCTGAAGGATGCGGGTCAGCGAGGGCAGTTGCAGGCAGGCGCGTTCGGCCAACAGGCTTTGATCCAGCGGGCCGGATTCGTCGAGCACCCGCAGCACCCGCCATTTCTGCTCGTTGACACCGCTTTTCGTCAGCATCTCGCGCACGGGGCCCATGACGGTTTCACGGGCGCGCAACAGCGCGATGGGCAGCGAGCGGGCGGTTTTGCGCAGTGGGGTTTTGCTCATGCGGTCTCTTTGGCCGAGCAGCGGGGGCAAATCAAGCGGGAGTTGACGGCGGGTCAGTTATCGCTTAACAAAGCAAGTAATGGAGGAGGGCGCCGTGCCGCATCTGTCGCTGGAGTATTCGCGCAATCTGGAGGGGCGGCTGAATATGCCGGGCCTGCTGGCGGTGCTGCGCGATGCGGCAGTGGCCAGCGGGGTGTTTCCGCCCGCCGGGGTGCGGGTGCGGGCCCATGCGGCGGATCATGTGCTGATCGCGGATGGTCAGCCGGATCACGCCTTCATCGACATTTCCGTGCGACTGCGCGGTGGGCGCAGCCCTGAGGACAAGGCGCGCGCCACGGCGATGATCTTTGCCGCCGCCGAGGGGTTTTGCGCGGCGGATCTGGCGCAGAACTCGCTGATGCTGTCGCTGGAGATGCGCGACATCGACCCAGAATTGAGCCCGAAAACCTCGTCCATCCGACGTTTCTTGCCAAAGGACATGCAGGCATGACTGATCTTTCCGCCCGTCTGGCCCAGTTGGAGGCGCATCTGGCGCGGTTCCGCGAGGGCGGCATCCGCAATCTGATCGGGGGGCAGGATATGCCCTTGGGCGCCAGTTTCGAGACGCATTCGCCGGTGGATGAAAGCCTGATCGCGAAGGTCGCGCGCGGCACCACGGCCGATATCGACGCCGCGGCCAAGGCGGCCAAGGCGGCGTTCCCGGCCTGGGCGGCGATGGATGGCACCAAACGCAAGGCCATCCTGCACCGCATCGCCGACCTGATCGAGGCGCGGGCCGACGAGATCGCGCTGTGCGAATGCTGGGATACCGGGCAGGCGTGGCGATTCATGTCCAAGGCTGCCTTGCGCGCCGCCGAGAATTTCCGGTTTTTTGCCGATCAGGCGCCCGGCGCGCGTGACGGCCAGAGCCTGCAGGCCCCCGGGCAGTTGAACATCACCAGCCGCAAGCCGATCGGGCCAGTGGGGGTCATCACGCCTTGGAACACGCCCTTCATGCTGTCGTCGTGGAAGATTGCTCCGGCGCTGGCGGCGGGTTGCACCGTGGTGCACAAGCCGGCCGAATTCAGCCCGCTGACCGCGCGTCTGCTGGCCGAGATCGCCCGTGACGCGGGTCTGCCTGACGGGGTTCTGAACCTCGTCAATGGCTTGGGCGAGGAAGCGGGCAAGGCCCTGACCGAGCACCCGGATATCAAGGCCATCGCCTTTGTCGGCGAATCGAAGACCGGCAGCATGATCATGCGGCAGGGCGCGGCGACGCTGAAACGGGTGCATTTTGAGTTGGGCGGCAAGAACCCGGTAATCGTGTTTGACGACGCTGATGTCGAGCGCGCGCTGGATGCGGTGATCTTCATGATCTACTCGCTGAACGGCGAGCGCTGCACCTCGTCCTCGCGCCTGCTGGTGCAGGCGGGGATTGCGGATCGGTTCCATGCCGCGCTGGTGGAACGGGTGAACCGCATCAAGGTGGGGCACCCGTTGGACCCCGCGACCGAGGTGGGGCCGCTGATCCACCGCGTGCATTTCGACAAGGTGATGTCCTATGTCGGCATCGGCAAGGCCGAGGGCGCGACCTGCGCTGCGGGTGGCGCGCGGGTGGGGGATGCCGGCTGGTTCGTGGCGCCCACGCTGTTCACCGGCGCGCGCCCCGACATGCGGATCGCGCAGGAGGAGGTCTTCGGACCCTTCCTGACCTCGATCACCTTTACCGACGAGGCCGAGGCGCTGAGCATCGCCAACGGCGTGGAATACGGCCTGACCGGCTATGTCTGGACGAACGATCTGGCCCGCGCCTTGCGGTTCAGCGATGCGCTGGACGCCGGGATGATCTGGGTCAATTCCGAAAACGTCCGCCACCTGCCCGCGCCCTTTGGTGGCACCAAGGCCAGTGGCATCGGCCGCGATGGCGGCGACTGGTCGTTCGATTTCTACATGGAAACCAAGAATACCGCCTTTGCGCTGGGTCAGCACAAGATCCAGCGTTTGGGCGCCTGAGACCCCTGAAAACGCGCGAACGGTCAACGGGAGGAAGACTATGGGCGAGATCGTTCTGGCCGCCAAGATGACGCATGTGCCGACCCTGCAAATGTCCGAGCAGGAGGGGCGGCTGAAGGGCACTCGGCAACCCGCCATCGATGGCCATCTGGAAATTGCGCGCCGGGCCAAGGCCTTGGGCGTCGATACGGTGGTGATCTGCGACACGCATTGGTTGGTGAACGCCGGGTTCCACATCAACGCCAATGCGCGGTTCAAGGGGCTGCTGACCTCGTCCGAGTTTCCCCAGTTCATCCGCGACATGCCCTATGACCATGCGGGCAATCCGGCGCTGGGCGATGCGATTGCGCAGAAGGCGACGGAATTGGGCGTCTATACGCTGGCGCATCACCTCGACAGCCTCGATCTGGAATACGGAACGCTGGTGCCGATGCACTTCATGGCGCGCGAGCATGAGATGAAGGTGGTGTCGGTGGCGGCCTACTGCACGGTGCATGACCATCAGGAAAGCCGCATCATCGGGCAGGCGATCCGCGCAGCGGTTGAGGCGTCGGACTCACGGGTGCTGCTGGTCGCCTCCGGCAGCCTCAGCCACAAGATCTGGTCGAACCGCGACTATGCGCCCAACAACGGCACGTTCACCATTTCCAGCGAATTCAATCGGCAAGTGGATCTGATGGTGCTGGAGATGTGGCAGCGCGGCGATCATGCGACCTTCCTGAAGATGCTGGGCGATTACGCGCGGCATTGCTCGGGTGAGGGGGCGATGCATGATACGGCGATGCTTTATGGCGCGCTGGGCTGGGATGCCTATGCCGGGCACTGCGAGGTGGTGACGCCGTATTTCCCCTCGTCCGGCACCGGACAGGTCAATGTGATTTTCCCCGTATAGGGTGCGCAACCCCCACCCAACGAAATGGAGGCCCCGATGCCCGTTCCCGCACCTGTCCTGTATCCGCCGTTCAACATCGTGCGGCTGAGCCATGTCGAATACCGGGTGAAAGACCTCGCTGCCTCGCGGGCGTTCTATGTCGATATCCTGGGCCTGCAGGTCACGGGAGAGGGCGACGGCGTGATCTGGCTGCGCGCGATGGAAGAGCGCGGGCACCATTGCATCACGCTGGTTCAGGCGGACGCGGCGTCGGTCGGTGTGCTGGGGTTCAAGCTGTTTGATGAGCCCGATCTGGACAAGGCGCATGACTGGTTCGCCGCGCAGGGCCTGCCGGTGGCCTGGGTCGAGCAGCCCTTCATCGGTCGCTGCCTGCGCACGCGCGACCCGTTCGGCATCCCGCTGGAGTTCTATGTGCGCATGGACCGCCTGCCGCCAATCCACCAGAAATACAAACTTTACAACGGGGTAAAGCCGCTGCGCATTGACCATTTCAACATGTTCAGCGCGGATGTGGATGCGTCGGTGGCGTTCTACAATTCCATCGGCTTTCGAGTGACCGAGTTTACGGAGGATGCGCAAAGCGGCCGCATCTGGGCCGCGTGGATGCACCGCAAGGGCGGGGTGCATGACGTGGCCTTTACCAATGGCACCGGCCCCCGCCTGCATCACACGGCCTTCTGGGTGCCGACGCCCCTGAACATCATCGATCTTCTGGACCTGATGAGCACCACCGGCTACCTGGCCAACATCGAACGCGGACCGGGGCGGCACGGGATTTCGAATGCGTTTTTCCTGTATGTGCGCGACCCGGACGGGCACCGGATCGAGATCTATTGCTCGGATTACCAGACGGTGGACCCCGATCTGGAGCCGATCAAGTGGGATCTGAAGGACCCGCAGCGCCAGACCCTGTGGGGGGCTCCGGCGCCGAAATCGTGGTTCGAGGAGGGGTCGGTGTTCGAGGGGGCGGCGTTGGTGGACTCCGGTCTGAAGGCGCAGCCGATCGTGGCGCCGTGATGCGGGGTGCGAGGGGGCCAGCCCCCTCGCGCTCCCCCGCCAAAGGGGGGCACGCCCCCCTTTGGAAACCCCGTGGATATTTGGAGAGCAAAGATGAGCGCGAAGTTTGCGACGATCCGGGCCGGGGGGCGGCAGGTGTTTGGGGTGGTGGTCGAGGGTGGGGTGATCGGACTGTCGGACCAGTTTCCCCAATGGCGGACCTTGCGCGAGGTGATCGCGGCCGGTGGGCTGGGCGCGTTGGAGGCGGCGGCGCGGGGCAGGGAAGTGAGCCATCCGGAGGGCAGTTTCACCTGGGAGATCCCGGTGCCCGATCCTGAGAAGATCCTCTGCGTCGGCGTGAATTTCCCCGACCGCAACGCCGAATACAAGGATGGCAGCGAGGCGCCGAAGTACATGTCGTTGTTTCCGCGCTTTGCCCGCAGTTTCACCGGGCATGGCCAGCCGCTGATCCGCCCGCCGGAGAATCACACGCTGGATTATGAGGGCGAGGTGGCGGTGGTCATCGGCAGGGGCGGGCGGCGGATTGCCGAGGCGGAAGCGTATGACCACGTCGCCGGGATCACCCTGTGCAACGAGGGCACGATCCGCGACTGGGTGCGGCACGCGAAATTCAACGTCACGCAGGGCAAGAACTGGGACAACTCGGGCGCTATCGGCCCGTGGATGGTGCGGTTCACGGACCCGGCGCAACTGGACCGCGCGCGGATCATCACGCGGGTGAATGGCGAGGTGCGTCAGGATGATACGCTGGATCGGATGGTCTTTCCCATTTGCCGGCAGATCGCCTATATCAGCACCTTCACAACGCTGGCGCCCGGCGACATCATCGTCACCGGCACGCCGACCGGGGCGGGGGCGCGGTTCGATCCGCCGCGCTATCTGGTGCCCGGCGATGTGGTCGAGGTCAGTGTCGACGGCATCGGCACGCTGGAAAACGGAGTGCGCGACGAATGACACCCGAGCAGCATCAGGACGCCGCCGAGGCGCTGTTTCAGGCCGAGGCGACGGGGCGGCAGATTGGGCTGCTCTCGCTCGCCTATCCGGGCATGACGCTGGACGACGCTTACGGCGTGCAGGCTGCGCTGGTCGCGCGCAAGCGGGCGGCGGGACGGCGGGTGATCGGCTGGAAGATCGGCCTGACCAGCCGCGCCATGCAGGACGCGCTGAAGATCGATACGCCGGACTCGGGCGTATTGCTGGATGACATGCTGTTCGAAGACGGGGCAATGATTCCGGCCGGGCGGTTCATCCAGCCGAGGGTCGAGGCCGAGATTGCCTTTGTGATGCGCGCGCCCTTGGCCGGGGTCGGGGTGACGCGCGATGATGTGCTGGCGGCGACGGCCAGTGTGGCGCCCGCGCTCGAAATCCTCGACACCCGCATCCTGCGCGCTGATCCGGCGACCGGTCGCGCCCGGATCATCACCGATACGGTCAGTGACAATGCCGCCAACGCGGGCATCGTGCTGGGACCGCAGCGGCATGACCCACGTGCGATGGATCTGCGCTGGGCGGGCGCCATCGTCCAGCGCGACGGCGTGGTCGAGGAAACCGGGCTGGGGGCGGGCGTGCTGAACGATCCGGTGACCGGCATCGTCTGGCTGGTGCAGCGGCTGGCGGCTTATGGCCAGGGTCTGTCGGCGGGCGAGGTGGTGCTGTCGGGCAGTTTCATCCGCCCGATCGAGGCGCCGCCGGGCAGCCGGTTCGAGGCTGACTTTGGCGGCTTTGGCCGCGTTTCGGTTGGTTTCTCGAAGGGTTGATCGGCGGGGGCGCTTCCCACCCGCCGATCCGTGGTGTAGCCTCGCCGCCATTATGCACAAGGCGTGTTGAAGGCATGAGCGAGGACCATCATTTTCTGGTTCAGCAGATCGCGAAGGGCGACAAGCAGGCGCTTGCCGCGCTGTATCGCGCCTATGAGCGGCCCTGCTACAAATTCATCGTCTCGCGATTGAACGATCCGCATGAGGCAGCCGACATACTCCACGAAGTCTTCATGGACATCTGGCGCGTGGCCGCCAGCTTCGAGGGGAGAAGCCAAGTGCGAACCTGGATATTCGGCATCGCCTATCGCAAGGTGATCGACGTGCACCGCAAGCGGGGCCGTGTGACCGTCACCGATGAAGTCCCCGAAACCGGCGATGTCGCCGAGGCCGCCGATGCGGGTTATGCGGCCAAGCAAGAGGCCGAGCATCTGGCGTTCTGCATGGGCACGCTGTCGGATGACCACCGCAGCGCCGTGTCGCTGGCCTTTTACGAGGACATGACCTGCGCCGAGATCGCGGAAATCGCCGGGGTGCCGGAAGGCACGATCAAGTCGCGGCTGCACCACGCCAAGAAACTGTTGCTGCATTGCCTGTCGGGCCGAATCAAGGGGAGGGCCGTCGCATGAGCCGCGCCCGTGACCTGATCGAACTGGACCTGCCGTTCCACGTCAACGGCACGCTGGATGCCGAGGCGCGCGCCGAACTGGACGCCTGGCTGGAAACCGACGAACTGCTGCACGCCGAGGCCGCCTCGCTGGCGATCATCCGCGATGAGATGCAGGCCGAGGAGGTGCGCAGCCCCGGTGAATTCGGGCTGGCCCGACTGATGCGGGATGTTGGCCGCGAAGGCGCAGGGGGCGGGGCAGTTCAGGCGCCCAGCCGGACATGGATCTGGCAGGCGGCGGCGGCGGTTGCGGTGATCGGCTTTCTGGCGCAGGCGGTCTTGATGCGCGATCAGGCCGCTCCGCAGGGGTATGAACTGGCCAGTGCCGGGGTGCCCGGTGCGCTGGTGGTGGCCTTTGCACCCTTGGCCACCGAAGAGTCGATCCGCAGCCTGCTGGTCGGTCAGGGTCTGGAAATCGTCGCCGGACCTTCGGCACTGGGCCTTTACCGGCTCGACGTGATCGAAGGGGGGGATCTGGAGGCCGCGAGCGCCGCGTTGCGTGCCGCCGCCGACATCGTGGAGAGCGTGGAGAATGCTGAAAACTGATCTGGCGGCGCTGCTGCGTTGCACCGTTCTGTCCGCCGCCGTCGCGCTGGGCGCCACGGCGGCGCAGGCGCAATATGATCCCAACCCCTACTACGATGACGAAGACAGAAATTTCGTCGATCCCGACTCGGCCCATGCGCCGCGCGTGCAGGTGACCGAGGGTGGGCGTTATGAATGGGTGGTGATTGGCCCCAGCGGTCAGGCCGATGCCGTGCGCGCGGCGATCGAAGGGGCCAACGGCCAGGTCATCCGCCGGAGCGAGCAGGGCGCGCTGGGCCAGACCACGCAGATCGCCTTTTTCCTCAGTCCCGCCGACCGCGCCGCAGCCGAAGAGGCGATTGCCCGGCTGGCGCCAGAGTCGTCGCTGGCGCTGCACCACCTCTTTCATTTCGCCCAAGCGGCGGGCAGGGCGCCGCGTCTCTATGCCCCGGCGCTGATCGGCGAGGAACAGCCGGGTCGCTGCAGACTGGCCCGTCCGGTGTCGATTGGCATGATCGACGGCCCGATCAACCTCGACCATCCGGCGCTGCGTGGGGTGGACGTCACCTATGAAACACTGGTGGCACGCGGCACCCTGCCGCAGGCCGATCACGGCACCGCAGTTGCGGTTCTGATGGTGGGTGAGGATCCCTCGGGCGCGTTGGCGGGCTTTGCCCGTGGCGCGCGGCTGCATGCGATTTCGGTCTTTGCCCAGACCGAGCAGGAAGAGGAAACCAACGTCGAGCGCATCGCCGAGGCGATCAACCGGCTGGTCGGGCAGGGTGTGCACTTGATCAACCTGTCACTGGCCGGGCCAGAGAATGCCGCGCTGGGCCGTGCGGTCGCTGCCGCTGCGGCGCGTGGTGTGGTGCTGGTCGCGGCCTCGGGGAACGAGCGCCGCCCGCTGGTCGCCTGGCCCGCCGCCGCGCCGGACGTGATCGCCGTCACCGCTGTTGATGCCAGCCGCCGCCGCTTTCGGCTGGCCAATACCGGCGTCGAGATCGAATTCGCCGCGCCGGGCGTCGATATCTATGCCGCACGCGCCCGTGGCGCGGGTTACGTCACCGGCACTTCGTTCGCCGCGCCGATCGTGACGGCGCTGGCGGCGCGGCAGATGGCGCAGGGCGCGGGCTCGCTGGCAGCGGTGCGCGCGGCTCTGCAGGCCTCGGTCCAGACGCTGGGACCGGGCAGCCGCAACACAGATTTCGGCTGGGGGCTGGTGCGCTCGGGCGGTTGCTGAGCGCGATTCTGCGCCCCGAAACGCCGCGCGCCCGCCGGGTTGCGCGGCGTCTCGCTGTCTGACGCAGGCGTGATTGAACCGGATCGCCGCACCGCACGACCGACAGGTGCGACCCGATGCGGCCCATAGCGTCGAGCCCCCGCTGCCCCGGCACCCCGGATCCCTTCCCCCGCGGATCCACGCTCGGCCCGGAGCATCCGGTCGCCCTCTGTCCCTACCTTTGCCCCGGAGCACCGCTCCGGGGTATTTTCTTTCCGCACTCAAACTCTGCGATTTTTCTTTGAACCGTTTTCCAGCGCCGTCCGACAGACAGGCATCATAGCGGGTTCACCGCGCAAGACCTTGATCCAGCCCTTTGTCTGCGAATTTCATCACCTATGCCTGTTCTAGCCCTTTTCAGCAGTCCGCGCCCCGGTGGTCACCCCATCGGGGCGCATTTCATTAAGATCGCAGTGCCAGCGCGACGGGTTGGCGGCGAACGGCCGTTTCGGCTGACAGCGGGGCGGCGAAACGCCCTTCTGCCTTGCCCCGGCGCAGGCGATTGTCTTTCGCTGGGCCGCGCAGATGCAACCCATCGCGCCCGTTGCCCACGCGCCGCCGATCCACTAGCCTCGCGCGCAACAGGAGGATTTCCCATGACCCAGACCCCCGGCTTTGACACTCTGCAAGTTCACGCGGGCGCCCGCCCCGACCCGGCCACCGGCGCACGGCAGGTGCCGATCTATCAGACCACCGCTTATGTGTTCCGCGATGCCGACCACGCGGCGGCGTTGTTCAACCTGCAGGAGGTCGGCTATATCTATTCGCGCCTGACCAACCCCACGGTTGCGGCGCTGGGCGAGCGTCTGGCGGCGCTGGAGGGGGGTGTGGGTGCGATCTGCACGTCCTCGGGCCATGCCGCGCAGATCATGGCGCTGTATCCACTGATGGCGCCGGGGCTGAACATCGTCGCCTCGACTCGCCTTTACGGAGGCACGATCACCCAGTTCACGCAAGTCTTCAAACGCTTTGGCTGGGCTGCGAAATTCGTCGATACCGACGATCTGGCCGCTGTCGAGGCCGCGATCGACGGCAACACCCGTGCGATCTTTTGCGAGACCATCGCCAACCCCGGCGGCTATGTCAGTGATCTGCCGGCGTTGGCCGCCATTGCGGACCGCCACGGCATCCCGTTGGTTGTCGACAACACCACGGCGACGCCCTACCTGGCCAATCCCATCGCCATGGGCGCCACGCTGGTCGTGCATTCGACGACGAAATACCTGACCGGCAACGGCACCGTCACCGGCGGCGCGATCATCGATTCGGGCAAGTTCAACTGGTCGAACGGCAAGTTCCCCTCGCTGGCCGATCCCGAACCCGCCTATCACGGGCTCAAGTTTCACGAGACCTTCGGCTCGCTGGCTTATACCTTCTTCGGCATCGCCATCGGGTTGCGCGATCTGGGCATGACGATGAACCCGCAGGCGGCGCATTACACGCTGATGGGGGTCGAAACCCTCAGCCTGCGGATGCAAAAGCATGTCGCCAATGCGCAGACCGTGGCGGAATGGCTGGAAAAGCACCCGGCCATCAAGGCGGTGACCTATCCCGGCCTCGCCTCGTCGCCCTATCAGGGGCGGGCGCAGAGGTTGTTGCCAAAGGGGGCAGGGGCGCTCTTCACCATTCAACTGAAGGGCGGCTATGAGGCCTGTGTCAAGCTGGTGGACAGCCTGTCGCTGTTCAGCCATGTTGCGAATCTGGGCGACGCGCGCTCGCTGGTGATCCATTCGGCCAGCACGACGCACCGCCAGTTGACCCCGGTTCAGCAGGCCGCCGCCGGTGCGGCGCCCGATGTGGTGCGGCTGTCGATCGGCATCGAGGACCCCGCCGACATCATCGCCGATCTGGCGCAGGCGCTGGCCAAGGTCTGACGGCGGGGCAAAACCCTGTGGCCCGGCGGCACCGCTGCCGGGCTTTTGCATTCATCGGCGGATTCCTGCTATAGGGAAGGGAATGCACGAGTCGGTGACTCGGCGCTTCCCTGAGGGCTGTGGTAAACGCGCGGTATGAAACCGAATTTCGCCCTGAAGCTGTCGAATGACGGCGCAGAACTGCTGCACCGCGAGGCGGCCGGCTGGTCGCCCGTCGGTGCCGTTTCCTTTGAAAACGACGACGTGGCCGCGGGTTGCGCCCGGTTGCTGGCCGAGGCCGGCGCGCTCGAGCCGTCCGGCGTGCGCTGCAAGGTGGTGCTGCCACCCGATGAGGTGCGCTATGCGATGATCGTAGCGCCCGGCCCCACCGATGAGGCCCGGCGCTATCAGATCGAGGCCGAGATCGAGCGGCTGACCCCCTATACCATCGACGAACTGTCCTATGACTGGGCGGTCGAGGACGATCACGCGCTGGTGGTGATCTGCGCGCGTGAAACTCTGGCCGAGGCCGAGACCTTTGCCGAGGGCTATGGTTTCAACCCGGTATCCTTTGTCGCCATCCCCGAGCCCGGGCAATTCGTTGGCGAGCCGTGGTTTGGCGAGACGCTGGTGGCCAAGGTGCATGTGCCCGCCGGTGACAAGGTGCAGCGCGACGTCGAGGCGATTCGGCTGGTGACCCGGCCTGCCACCCGCGCTGCAGCCTCGACGGCTGCCGCGCCTGTCCCGGCGCCGCCTGCCGCCGGGCCCACGGTTACCCCAAAGCCCGCCGCCCCGGCGATTGTCGCGCCGCCCCCTGCCGACACGCGGCCCGCCGCGCCAGTGCTGCCCGCCGGACCTGTCCCGTCGCCTGCGCTTGCGGCGCGCCCGCCAGCGCCCGCGGTTGACACCGTGCCCCCTCCCGCCCAGCGTGCCGCCAGCCCGGCCCCGGTTGCTCAGGCTTCTGCCACTCCGGCCCCCACTGCCCCGATGCCGCCGCGGCCCGAGGCTGCGGTCGCCCCGGTCAAATCCGACCCGCGGCCTGACCCCCGGGCGCTGGTCGGCGACATGGTGCGTCGTCTGGGCACGCGCCTGCGCCGCGAACAGGCCGAGGTCGCCCTGCAACCGGGCCAGCCAACCGCCCCGCCGGTGACCGCTGCCGCGCCGCCGCCCGTCAACGCCCCGGCCACCGAGGCCGTCGCCTTTGCCTCGCGCCGCAGCACTGCGGCGGCAGTCAGCGCTGTTTCCGCGTCCGGCCCGACGCGCCCTGCCGCCCCCGGCCCCGGTGGCCGGATCGCCATTCTGCCCGCCGATGCCCCGCGCAAGGCCGCGGCCGCCGTGGACAAGGCCCGCTCGACGGCGCGCGCCGCGTTGAGCCGCGTCTCGGCGCTGCGCCGCACAGCACCCGCCGAGCCCGCGCCGATCGTCCCTGCCTCTCGCCCGCCGATGAGCGAAAGCGACCGCAGCCGCGAAGAGGCCGCGATGACCATTTTCGGGGCGCGGGGCAACACCGCCAGCCAGCCCTCGATGGCGCGTCGCGGGCTGACAGTGGCAGGGGGGTTGCTGCTCATCCTTGTCGCGGTCGCGGTCTGGGCCCTCTACTTTGCGCCGGACCCGTCGGGCCAACTGGCCGACGCCAGCAGCGATCCTGCCGCCCTGCCGCAGATCGAGCAACCGCGCCAGTTGACCAGCGCCGACCCGGCCCCTGTCACGGCCCCCGCGGCGCTGCCCGCGCCTGACAGTCCGCCCGAGCAGGTGGCCACCGCCGCGCCCGAAACGGCGCTACCGGCCGCCCCTGAGCCCGCGCCGGAAGAGGTCGTCGCCAACGACCCCGAAGCCATGCTGGAGACCCTTGTGCAGCAGGCCCTCGACGAGGCACTGCCTGCCGAGACCGTCGCCACTGCCGAGGCCGCCGCTGCTGCCGCGTCGCAACCGGTAGCCGTGGCGCCGGTCGAGGCCGCGCCCAGCCTCGACGCCACGGCGCCCGCCGTACAGGCCGAATCCGCGGCTGCGCCGGTTCAGCAATCCGCCGCCCTTCCCGCGGTTGCCGATGTGGCGTTGTCTCTGCCCGCAAGTATCATGACACCGGCGACGAGCGAGGTCGCCTTTGCCCCGCCGCCACCACCGCCGCCCTTCGGCACCACTTTCAACTTTGATGCAAACGGCCTTGTCGAGGCTACGCCCGAAGGCGCGATGACTCCGTCTGGCGTGATCGTTTATGCGCGGCGCCCGGCGGTAACCCCAGCCGTTGCCCCGCGTGCCGCCACACCGGGGCCTGCTGCCCAGGCGGTGCCCAGCGGTGAACCCGTGGCCGCTGCCATCGAGGCGGCGATCACCGAGGCCGTCGCCGCGGCTCCCGAGGCCCCCGCAGCGCCGCCGGCTGCCGAAACCGACCCCGCCACGCCCGCCACCGAGGTCGTGCTCGACGACACTCCGCGCGCCGATCCGGCCCTTGCCGGGGCCCGGCCCCGCCCGCGCAGCGACCGCGTGCGCCAAGCGGCCGAGCCAGCGCCCCCCGCCGCTGCGCCGGTCCCTGACGACCAGACCTTGCTGCAACCGGTCGAACCCCAGACTGACACCGACACTGCCGCCGCCGCGCCGCTGGCTGCTGATCCGCTCGAAACCCCTCCTCCGGGAGGGGTTTCGCTTGCCGCCCTGCGCCCGCAGGCGCGACCGACCGACATCGTGCCCGTCGGTGCCTCCGCTACGGCTGCCCCCGTCGCATCGGACCTCGACCTGACCGGCGCCACGCCCGAAGCCGTCGCGCAATCGCCAGTCCCCAGCGCCCGCCCCGATGACGTCGCCGAACGCGCCCGCCAGATCCTCGCCGCGGCCCGCGCCCCGGCCCCGGCTGCCTCGTCCGAGGCCGTCGAGGATGACGAGGGCGAAACCGCCTCGTCGGCTGCGGCGCCCTCGATCCCCTCGTCGGCCTCGGTTGCCCGGCAGGCTACCGAAACCAACGCCATCGACCTTGGCGAGATCAACCTGATCGGTGTTTTCGGCACGCCTGGTGACCGCCGCGCACTGGTGCGGCTGTCCAGCGGCCGCATGGTGCGGCTGCAGGTCGGCGACCGGCTCGATGGCGGCGAAGTCTCGGCCATCGGCGAGAACGAGTTGCGCTATACCCGCAACGGCCGCAACGAAGTTCTGCGCATCGGCGGCTGAACGGACGTTCCTGACAACCCGCACCTAGCCTGGCTTGCCGCCCGTCAGGCGACGTTTTGCAATGCCACCACCGGCGTCACGCCAAGGGCATGACAGACGTCGCGAGTCAGAACCGCGCGGTTCAAGGTGTAGAAATGCAGCGCCGGGACGCCCTCGCCCAGCAGGGTATCGCACAACTCGGTGCACAGGGCCGTCGCCAGCAGCGCCTCGCGGCCGTCACGCGCCGCCTTGTCGAAGGCCTCATCCATCCAGCCCGGCACCGAGGCTCCGGTAGCCAGCGCAAAGCGCCGGATGCCCGCCCAGTTCTCAATCGGGACAATCCCCGGCACGATTCGGCTGGCGTCGATTCCGGCCTTGTCTGCGGCATCGCGGAACCGCAGGAACGTCTCGGCTTCGAAAAAGAACTGGGTGATCGCGCTGTCCGCGCCCGCTTCGAACTTGCGCTTCAGCCACTGAATATCGGCGCAGCCTTCGGCGGCTTCAGGGTGCGGCTCAGGGTATGCGCCCACCCGGATGGTGAAATCACCCGCCTCCTTCAGCGCCGCCACCAGTTCGACCGAGCTGGCGAACCCATCCTCGCGCGCAGTGAACCGGCCCTGTCCCTTGGGCGGATCGCCGCGCAGCGCGACGATCTCGCGCACCCCGGCAGCGGCATAGGCGCGGGCGATCTCCAGCGTCTCGGTCCGGCTGGCATCGACGCAGGTCAGATGCGCCGCCACGTTCAGCCCGAACTCCCGCCCGATGGTGGTGACGGCCTCATGCGTCAGCGCCCGCGTCGTGCCGCCCGCGCCGTAAGTGACCGAAACGAAGTCAGGTCGCAGCGGCGCCAGCATGCGCACCGTGTCCCACAGCCGAAAACTGGCCTCCAGCGATTTGGGCGGGAAGAACTCGAACGAGATGCGCGGTGCGGACATGGGGAACTCCTGTGTTGCCCCCTTGTTGCACGCGCAGCAATGTGAGACAAATTCATTGTTTTCATCATCACCATGAGGTTTTTCGCATAATGTACCTCGAATTCCGCCATCTGCGCACCATCCGCGCCATCCATCATGCCGGGGGCGTGCAACGCGCGGCGGATATCCTGAACATCACGCAATCGGCGCTCAGCCATCAGGTCAAGGGGATCGAGGAGCAATGCGGCGTCGAACTTTTCGTGCGCCGGACCAAGCCGCTGCGGCTCTCGGCGGCGGGGATGAAGCTGTTGCGCCTCGCGGAAGAGGTTCTGCCCCGAATCGATGCACTAGAGGACGAATTCCGCGCGCTGATTTCCGGCAAATCCGGCCGACTGCATATCGCCATCGAATGCCACGCCTGTTTCGAATGGCTGTTCCCGGTGCTGGAACGCTTTCGCCACGCCTGGCCCGATGTCGATGTCGATATCCGCCCCAACCTCGCCTTTGGCGCGCTGCCTGCGCTCACGCGGGAAGACGTGGATCTTGTGGTGTCTTCAGACCCCGAGGAGATCGAGGGCGTCACCTTCACCCCACTCTTCGATTATGAACCCCGCTTCATCGCCGCGGCATCGAACCCGCTGGCCCAGAAAACCCACGTCGAGGCCGAGGATTTCCGCGATCAGGTGCTGATTACTTATCCGATGGAGCGCAACCGGCTGGATATCTTCACCGGCCTGCTCAACCCTGCCCGGATCGAGCCACGTGCCGTTCGGCAGGTCGAACTGACAGCGGTGATCCTGCTGCTGGTCGCGTCAGGGCGCGGTGTGTCGGTGTTGCCCGACTGGGTGCTGCGCGAGGTGAAATCCTCGTCCGATTATGTCACCCTGCCGGTGACGGCGGGCGGGCTGACCAAGCGGCTTTATGCCGCCACGCGCACAGACGACGCCACCAAACCCTTCATGGCGCATTTCCTGCGCCTCGCCCGCACCGAACCTGTCAAACTGCAACGCGGCTGACCACGGAGTTTCCCCCTTGCCCACGCTTCCCCTCTTGTCCGACGATCTGGCCAGCGCCGAGGCGCGCGCCGTCTTTGCCGACATCCGCGCCAAACGCGGCACCGATTATGTCAACAACTTCTGGCGCGCGCTGGCCAATGACCCGCCCCTGTTGGCCGCAACCTGGGAGCGCCTGCAACAGGTTATGGCGCCCGGCGCGCTGGACCCGCTGGTCAAGGAGATGCTCTATGTCGCGGTCTCGGTGGCGAATGGTTGCAGTTATTGCGTGCATTCCCACACCGCTGCCGCGCGGGCCAAGGGGATGAGCCCTGCGATGCAGGGTGAACTGATGGCCGTGATCGCCATGGCCAGCCAGACCAACGCGCTGGCGACCGCGATGCAGGTCGAGGTGGACGACCGCTTCAAGGCTTGATCCGCGCTCCCCAAGGTCTTATGGCACCAGAATCGTCGACCCCGTAGTCGCCCGCGCCTCGAGCACCCGGTGCGCCTCTTGCACCTGGTCCAGCCCGAATCGCTGGTCGACGCGGATGGTCACCGCGCCCGAAAGCACTTTGTCGAACAGATGCCGCGCCATCGCCTGACAGGTGGCATGATCGGCGATATGGGTGAACAGTGTCGGCCGGGTGATCTGGAGTGACCCCTTGGCCGCCAGCACGCCCAGATTGACCGGCGGCACCGGCCCTGAAGCATTGCCGAACGAGATCATCATCCCCAGGGGTCGCAGGCTGTCGAGCGAGCCCTCGAAGGTGGCGGCACCGACGGAATCCATCACCGCATCCACGCCCTTGCCGCCGGTCAGCGCGCGCACCTGCTGCGACCAGTCGGGCTGGCGGTAGTTGATCGCATGGGCAGCGCCGTGGTCGAGCGCCAGTTGGCATTTTTCGTCCGACCCGGCCGTGGCGATCAGGGTGATGCCCTCGGACCGTGCCCATTGGCAGGCAATCAGCCCCACACCCCCGGCGGCAGCGTGGAACAGCACGGTATTCCCGGCTTTCAGCGGCACGGTGCGGTGGAAAAGGTACTGTGCCGTCATGCCCTTGAGCATCATCGCGGCGCCTTCGTCAAAGCTGATGCCGTCCGGCAGCGGGCAGACCTGCGCGGCGGGCATCACACGGGCGTCGCAATAGGCGCCAGGCGGTTGCGAGGCATAAGCGGCGCGGTCGCCGGGTTTCAGATGGGTGACGCCCTCACCTACGGCCTCGACGATACCAGCGGCCTCCATGCCAAGGGCAGCAGGCAGGGCCATCGGGTAGAGCCCCGAGCGCTGGTAGCAATCGATGAAATTGAGGCCGATCGCATGGTGGCGGATGCGGATCTGGCCGGGGCCGGGTTCGCCCACCGGCCGGTCAGCCAGATGCAGGACTTCGGGGCCGCCGTGGGTCTGGATGATGATGGTTCTGGCCATGATGCTCTCCCTGTTTGGGGCGAAGATGGCCCGCCCGGCGGTTCGAGGCAAGGGGGGCGGCGCGCGCAGGGCATCGAGCCCCGCGCGCGCCGGGTGGGGGCCAGCCCCCACACCCCCGCCGGGAGGGGTTTTCCACCCCTCCCGGACCCTCGCCGGAGGATATTTTCAGAGCAAAGACACGATCAGAGCGGCGCGCGTTTGAAGGTGCCGGTGGCCTGGGCGATCAGGGTGCCGGTGTCGCTGAAGGCCGTGGCCTCGACAAAGACGGTCTTGAAGCCGCCGCCGATCACCCGGCCACTGGCGGTGATATGCCCCAGCGGCATCGGCGCGATGAAATTGACCGTCATGGTGATGGTCGAAAACGGGATCGCCCCGCCGTCGCCGCGCAGCCATGATGCGGTCGCCCCCATCGCGGTGTCGAGCACAGTGGCAATGAGGCCGCCGTGCATCATGCCGTGGCGGTTGGTGTGGTCGGGGCCGACCGCCATGGTCACACTGGCACCGGCGCCGGTCATGGCAAGGCGCAGGCCCAGCAGTTGTGCGGTGCCGGTGGCGTCGTGCCAGGGGCCGCTCATGCGGTCAGCCGGATGAAGCGCGCGAGGTGCCAATCCTCGTCGCCATAGCGGTGGTCGGCGGCGATCAGGCGGCGGGCGAGCGGGGCCAGCGCATAGGCCTCGGTCATCGCGATGCCGCCATGCATCTGGATGGATTCCTCGGCCACCAGCCGCGCGGTGCGGCCAACCAGCGATTTGGTCGCACTGACATGGCGGTCGCGGTCCGGGCTGTCGAGGTTGCCGGCCAGATTGATGACCGCCGAGCGCGCCATCTCGATCTCGATCGCGACATCGGCCATGCGGTGCTGCAGCGCCTGAAAGCTGCCGATGGCGCGGCCGAACTGGGTGCGGGTGCGCAGGTAGTCCAGCGTCATCGTCTTGACGCTCTCCATCACGCCCAGCGCATCGGCGCAAACCGCGAGGGTGGCGGCGGCCAGTCGGCGGTCCAGCGCGGCGGTGCCAAGCGGCTGCGCGGGGGCGGCGTCGAGGCTGAGTTCGCTGACGCTGCCGCCCATCAGGGCCGGGGTCGAATGCAGCGTCACGCCAGCGGCATGGGGGTCGAGCGCGAAGAGATGCGGCGATCCGTCCTGCAGCGCGGTGACAAGGATCAGGTCGGCGCCCTCGGCATTGGTGACAAAGGACTTGCGCCCGGTCAGGCGGCCGTTTTCCGCGCGGGTGGACAGCGGGCCAAGGTCATAGCGCAGCCCGGGTTCCTGCCAGCCCAGCGTCACCTTCAGGTCGCCCGCGATGATCGTTTCGACCAGATCGCCGCGCCCCACATCGGCCAGCAGGCCACCGGCCAACCCGGCCTCGAGCACCGGTTCGGTGCAGCCCGCACGGCCCAGTTCCTCGAACACGACGGCGATGTCAAATCCGGCGCCGCCAAAGCCGCCTTCGGCCTCGGAAAACAGAGCGCCCAGCACCCCCAGTTCGGCCAGCGTCGCCCAATCCGCGCCGCGTGCCAGCGTGCGGCGCAGGCTGTCGGCCAGCATCCGGCGTTCTTCGGTGTGGTTGAAATCCATGGTTCAGAGCCCCAGAATTGCCTTGGTGATGATGCCGCGCTGCACCTCGTTCGAGCCGCCATAGATCGAGATCTTGCGGTTGTTGAGATACACATTCGAAGCCTTGGCCGCGTAATCGGGGCCGGGGTGAAAGAGATTGCCGTCGGTGTCGGCGACAAAGGGCATGGCCCACGGCCCCACCGCGCGGCGGGCAAGATCGTTGATCTGCTGGCGGATGATCGAGCCCTTGACTTTGAGCATCGAGGACTCAGCCCCCGGTGCCGCGCCCGCATCGGCGGCAGCCACCAGCCGCAGGTTCAACGTTGCCATCGCCATCAGGTCGATCTCGATCCGGGCAAGTCGTGCGGCGAACAGCGGGTCCTCGATCAGCGGGCGGCCGTTCTGCATTTCCGTCCGGGCGATGCGTTTCAGCGTGGCCAGACCGGCGCGCGAGTCGCCCACCCCGGCGATGCCGGTGCGTTCGTGGGTCAGCAGATACTTGGCATAGGTCCAGCCCTTGTTTTCCTGCCCGACGAGGTTGGCCACCGGCACCTTCACGTCGGTAAACCAGACCTCGTTCACCTCATGCACGCCGTCAATCAGGATGATCGGCCGCACCTCGATGCCGGGGCTGGCCATGTCGATCAGCAGGAACGAGATGCCCTCTTGCTGCTTGGCCGCCGTGTCGGTGCGCACGAGGCAAAATATCCAGTTGGCGTGCTGGCCCAACGTCGTCCAGGTCTTCTGGCCGTTGACAATGTAATGGTCGCCGTCGCGCACTGCGCGGGTTTTCAGTGAGGCAAGGTCCGACCCGGCGCCGGGTTCCGAATAACCCTGACACCACCAATCCTGCCCGGACAGGATGCGTGGCAGATAGTGGTCCTGCTGTTCCTTGCTGCCAAAGGCCTGCAGCACCGGTGCCAGCATGGCGACGCCAAAGGGGACGATCCGTGGCGCGCGGGCGGCGGCGCATTCCTCGTCAAAGATGTGCTTTTGCACCGCCGACCATTGCTGCCCGCCGAATTTCTTTGGCCAGTTGCCTGCCAACCAGCCCTTTTCATTCAGCGCAGCGTGCCAATAGTCATAGTCGGCCTTGGCCAGCGCCTCGCCCTCGCCAACGCGCGAGGACAGGTCGGCCGGGAGTTTCTCGTGCAGAAAGGCGCGGACTTCGTCGCGGAACGCCAGTTCTTCGGGTGTGAAGTTCAGATCCATCGCATCCCCCTTCAAAAGATTTCAAAAAGCCCGGCCGCGCCTGCGCCGCCGCCGATGCACATGGTGACGACGCCCCATTTGGCGCGGCGACGGCGGCCTTCCAGCAGGATGTGGCCGGCCATGCGCGCGCCGGACATGCCGTAGGGGTGGCCGATGGCGATGGCGCCGCCGTTGACGTTGTATTTGTCCGGGTCGATGCCCAGCCGGTCGCGGCAATAGAGGCATTGCGAGGCGAAGGCTTCGTTCAATTCCCACAGGTCGATGTCGTCGATCCTCAACCCGTTGCGTTCCAGCAGGCGGGGGATGGCAAAGACCGGGCCGATGCCCATTTCGTCCGGCTCGCAGCCCGCGACGGCAAAACCGCGAAATGCACCCAACGGTTCAAGGCCCGCCTTTGCCGCTTCGCCCGCCTCCATCAGCACCAAGGCCGCTGCGCCGTCGCTGAGTTGGCTGGCGTTGCCGGCGGTGACAAAGTTCCCTTCGCCGCGCACCGGGGCGAGGCCCGCCAACCCCTCCAGCGTGGTGCTGGCGCGGTTGCATTCATCCATCGCCAGCGTCACGGAGCGCTCGCCGATGGCTCCCGTTGCCTTGTCCTGCACGCCCATCAGGGCGTCCATCGGCACGATTTCCTGCGCGAATATGCCACCCGCCTGCGCCGCAGCGATGCGCTGTTGCGAACGCAGGGCATACTCGTCCTGCGCCTCGCGGCTGACGCCATAGCGTTGCGCGACGATATCCGCCGTGTCGATCATCGGCAGGTAAAGCGCGGGCTTGTTGGCCACGATCCACGGCTCGGGCGCGTTGCGAGGGCTGGGCTGGTTGAGGCTGATGCTCTCCACCCCGCCCGCCAGAATCGCCCGCGCCCCCTCGGCCCGGATCATGTGGGCGCCCTGCGCGATGGCCTGCAGGCCACTGGCGCAAAAGCGGTTCACCGTGGCCCCGGCCACCGTCACCGGCAGACCGGCGCGGATGGCGACCTGCCGCCCGGCATTGCCGCCCGTGGCGTTTTCCGGGATCGCGCAGCCCCAGATCGAATCCTCGATCATCGCCGGATCAATCGCGGCGCGCAGCACGGCGTGGCTGGCGGCATGCGCGGCGATGGTCACGCCATGGGTCTTGTTGAACGCGCCGCGATAGGCCTTGCCGATAGCGGTGCGGGCGGTGGAAACGATGACGGCGTCACGCATGGGTTCACCCGTTCAAGGAATTGAAGGTGCGCCCTTCGGCCACCAGTTGCACCAGCAGGGGCGCGGGTTGCCAGAAGAAAGCGTCCTCGATCGCCGCCGCCTGAATGGTCGCCAGCACATTGGTCAGCCCGATCTGGTCGGCATAATGCATCGGCCCGCCGCGGAACCGGGGAAAGCCATAGCCCATCAGCTTGGTCACATCGACATCCAGCGGGCGGCGCGCGATACCCTCGCCCACCACCTTGGCGCCTTCGTTGATCATCGCGGCCATATAGCGCTCGACGACTTCCGCATCGGTAAAGGCGCGCGGGTTGATGCCCTTGCGGTGGCGCTCCTGTGCGATGATCTCCTCGACCTCAGGGTCTGGGCGGCCCTTGGGGTGGGTGTCGTCATAGATGTAATGCCCGCGCCCGGATTTGCGGCCCAGACGGCCCAATTCATAGAGCCGGTCGCCCCAGTC
>Ga0209573_1001219_pt1 | contig 41920 bp, 41 predicted proteins | sample TNRBio252014_DNA_FD_185870 | JGI IMG/M metagenome (GOLD analysis project Ga0209573, IMG submission 185870) | Wastewater treatment Type I Accumulibacter community from EBPR Bioreactor in Madison, WI, USA - TNR Reactor_6/25/2014_ DNA (SPAdes)... | ecosystem: Engineered > Bioreactor > EBPR >...
TTGTTATTATTTTCCACAGCCATGCTGGTATTTCAAATGAGCTGTAAAAAAGACTTAAACGCTTCACCAAACCAACAAAACAAAGTTTTGTATGTTAAACTTGAAAGCAGTGGTTTTGAGCTTTGGACTGTCAGCACAGACGGTAGTAATAAAAACAAAGTACCACTTACCTTGCCAAGCAATTTATCATTTCCAAGCACCCCATCTAACTTCCTTCAATTTCTTCCATTGATTTCTCCTGACGGCAACAAAATTATACTGACACTTATGGATTCTAATTCGAGTTCAGCTTTTTCTGTTTATAGCTGTAATATTGATGGAACAAATCTTACATTGATTGATGCAGAAGGTATTGCATCAGCAGCATTTTAATCAGGCAGTTTTTACAACATAAACAGTTTTTCAAATTCAGGCTTGAATGATTAACGAACCACGAATAAATACAAACATTCTATTCGTGTATTCGTGGTTCTTTTTACGCTCATAGCCCTCGCAGATTTTAAATCTGCGAGGGCTTGTGCCCCACCGCCAAAGAATAATGCTTTCAGCTTTAACCAGACTTGGTGCCTACCGCACTTAGAGTGAAATCATTATCTTAGCCAAATGAAATACACAATCGAAATAGATACCTCTACAAAAAAAGGAACAGAATTGTTCCAATATATTCAAAAGCATAAAGCAAGTAAGGTTGTTTCCATACATCAGTGGACAAAACTTACTCCCGAAATTGTTGCGCTACCCAATGAATGGCTGCCTACCGACTGGCAGTGGGAAGAATACCTTAACCGCAAGCAGGGTAAAGGCAAGCCTGCTGCTAAAGCATTTAATGACATCCGCAGGAAATTAAACGCACTGGCGGAAGAATGAGAAAGCTCATCATAAAGCCTCATGTCGAAGCGTCTGTTTTCAAAGTGGCAACATGGATTGCTTCGCAATATTTTGCAGAAACAGGATTGAAGTTTATTGATGATTTAGAGCAATTTCTATTAAAGCATTGCGCTCTGAACAGTTTACAATATCCTTTGTGCAAAAGTACCCGTCTTGCCAAACGAAAATTCAGTTGCTTAATCTATAAACGAAAATGGGTGATAGCATTCAGGTATTCAAAAACCACTTTTACGGTTTATGAATTTATATGGGGTGCAAAATTGAAATGATGCTGACTTAATCTTCATCAATTCCCATTCCTCCGAATTTTTGATTTTTTTGCCCGAATTATTATGCAAGCAACATTACAATACGCTCAACAATTAGATGAGCAAGATAAACTCAGCCACTTTCGCGAACGATTTTTCATCCCCGAAATAAACGGAAAAGAAGTTGTTTATCTCTGCGGCAACTCGCTTGGCTTACAGCCTAAATCTGTTGGCGCCTACCTACAAGAAGAGTTAGATAAATGGCAGAACCTTGCAGTGCTGGCGCATCACGAAGGAAAAAATCCTTGGATGTATTATCACAAACTATTTGCAAAACCATTGGCAAATCTCACGGGCGCATTGGAAAGCGAAGTAGTTTGCATGAATCAACTTACAGTAAATTTGAACTTGCTATTAGTGTCGTTTTATCGCCCTACTCCTGCTCGGTACAAAGTGCTGATGCAATCGCCCGAGTTTCCGAGCGATGTATATGCCATGCAGCAGCAAGCGAAGTTTCACGGTTTTAATCCTGTTGATGCAATCATTGAAGTTGCACCACGAGTAGGCGAAAATAATATTCGCACCGAAGATATTTTAGCAGCAATTGAAGATCATAAAGACGAGTTAGCCTTGGTTATGTTCAGTGCTGTAAACTATTACAGCGGCCAACTTTTTGATATAGAAACTATTTCAAAAAAATGTTGCGAACACAAAATCACTTTTGGATTAGACTTAGCACATGCCATTGGCAACATTCCATTAAAACTACATGAATGGAATATTGATTTCGCCACTTGGTGTTCGTATAAATACCTGAACAGTGGCCCTGGAGGAGTAAGCGGGATTTTTGTTCATGAACATCATCATAGCAAAGTTGATGTACCACGATTTGCAGGTTGGTGGGGCAATGATGAAAGCATCCGGTTTTTAATGCGTAAAGAGTTTAAGCCAATGATTGGGGCCGAGGGATGGCAACAAAGCAATGCACCAATATTGAGTATGGCTGCACATTTAGCATCATTGAACATTTTTGAACAAGCAGGCATAGAGAATCTACGGCACAAAAGTATTCAGCTAGCGGGCTTCACCGAATTCATGCTTAATGAAAAACTGAAGGCATCTAATCATGTAAAAGTTGAAGTAATCACTCCTTCCAATGCACATCAAAGAGGCTGCCAGTTATCACTTCGAGTAGCAGAAAATGGCAAACAAATTCACAGCAAAATTTCGGAACAAAATTTCATTTGCGATTGGCGCGAACCAGATGTTATTCGCATAGCTCCAGTTCCACTTTACAATACATATCAGGATGTTTTCCACTTTGTGGAAGCATTTTTTAACTAGCTATTAGCCTGTCATTTTTTATATTAGCTATTGCAAATGAGTATCAATACCTCAAAAGCAAAAGCGCTCAACATTTTATTGTCGGGCACTTTCCTTTGGCTCTTTACAACAGTTATTGCACAGGAAAGCAAGGAGGGTTATGCCTCATATTATCACGATAAATTTCACGGAAGGCGTACCGCATCTGGCGAAAAGTTTAATAATAACGGCTATACCTGCGCACACAGAACCTTACCCTTTGGCACCAAGGTGGAAGTTACCAACAAAAAAAATGGCAAGTTTGTAGTAGTAACCGTAAACGATCGCGGTCCCTATAAACACAGCCGAATAATTGATGTAACCAAGAGAGTTGCCAAGGAACTAGAATTCTACGGACATGGAGTAACACGAGTAAGTATAAAGCCCGTCATTGGTATAGAACAAGTTCCCTATATCTGGGCAAATGAAACCATCTCTAATGCAAATTTGTTTGGCGTTATGTTGGGCATTTTTGATAATACAAAAGCCATTCAAATGCTTTCGAGGCGAATGATGGATGAGTTGGGAATGCCAGTATATGTAGTTAAGCAAAAAACAGACAATGGTGTGGCGTACAAGGTTTTTGCTGGTACTTTTGACGAAAAATCTGAAGCCGATTTATTATTGAGCAAAGTTGCAGTTTTCTTTCCAAATGCAACAGTAGCAGCATATAGTAGCTATTCAGGAAAATGAGTTTCCCGCTTCAAAATTTTGTTTAAAAAAATGATACTACATTGATTTTATTTTCTCAAATTTGAATCAGTAGTTGTTTATGGTGTCACAATAAAATCTCTTGCGTATGGGAAAATGTTACTCTAAACGGATTATTATCAGCTCAGTACTTTTTTAGTACTTTTCTAAAAAAAGGCTCCCAAATGGGAGCCTTAATTTTTGTAGTCGGAACCGGGTGTGTGCGGTATTTTAAATACTAATAGTCATCTTCTTCAATATCTTCGGCATATCTGCCACTATCATCTTGAAAATTATCAATATCGAAGTCTTGCCTGCGTAAAAAATCTTCCTTTTTTAGTTTTATCGAAACCAATCTATCTAATCTAAAATTGCGATACTCATTACGCAAATGACAAAAACCAACCAAATGGCGTTTCCTGTCTTTATAAACCACAGCCATAGCCTCAATATCTCTTATGCTCACGCCTTTCTCGCGGCTGTCATATTCAATTGTTGCAAGTTTCGAGTTTTCAATAGCATTGTTAATAGTGCCAAGTAGGTTAGGCGAATAATGCATTTGTTTGCGCTGCAAACCTCCAGTTTTAGGATAAGCGGAATGTCCATTCATATTTCAATCACATTTTGTTGGGGGCGAAGATATGTGAGAAAGTTTCTTAATGCCAAATTTTTAGCGAAAAATATTTTCAGTTCAGTTTCCAATAAAATTCAATAAAAACAAAGATTTTCAAAACATAAAGTAAAACAATAGTTTTTTACAATGTAGTAGAATGCACTACAAGCCTTACTACGGTTAGATTTTGAGAAACCAAACACATAATTTTTATTTTCACCGAAAATAAACGTTAATGGAAATCCTACTATTAGTAGCTGGTGCAATAATTGGTTTTGCTTTAGGCTACTTTTACCTTAAAGCAAAAAACAACTCTGCCGAGTCTGTTTCAAAAACAGAATACGATAAGTTAATTGCAGAAAAAAACATACTTGAAGTAGAAAAGGGTCGATTGGAAGAGCGCACAAAATTAAACACCGAAGAAATCAAAACCCTATCAACTACAATTGAATCTGAGCGCAACAAATCTTCATTACTTGGCGCAGAACTTTCTTCCATAAAAACCTCGTATGAAAACTTATCGCAAAAGCTAACAGAACAAAAAGGCGAAGTAGAACAATTGCAAGAAAGATTCAAGATTGAGTTTAAAAACATAGCCAATGAAATGTTGGAAGATAAGAGCAAACGCTTCACCGAACAGAACCACCAAAAATTGAGCGAAATTTTAAACCCATTGAACGAAAAGATAAAATCGTTTGAAGATAAAGTTGAAAAAACACATCGCGAATCATTAGAAAAAAACGCAGGCTTGGTACAGCAATTGGTTCAATTGAAAGACCTTAACTTACAAATGAGCAAGGATGCACTAAACCTTACCAAAGCCTTGAAAGGCGATAGCAAAATGCAAGGCAACTGGGGCGAAGTGATATTGGAAAGAGTATTGGAAAAATCGGGCTTGGTGAAAGACAGAGAATACTTTGTGCAAAACTCTGTAACAACCGAAGACGGTAGAAGATTACAACCCGATGTGGTTATTCACCTACCCGACAACAAAAACATTGTTGTGGACTCAAAAATTTCGTTGGTTGATTATGAAAAGTTTTCATCAGAAGATGATGAAGCGCAGCGAGTAATATTTCTTAAAAAGCACATTCAGTCTTTACGCAATCATGTAAAAGGATTAAGCGAAAAAAACTACCATCAACTTTATGGTGCTGGCAGCCCAGATTTTGTATTGCTTTTTGTGCCAATTGAACCAGCTTTTTCATTGGCTGTGCAGCACGACCTTGAGTTATTTAACGATTCATTTGAGCGCAACATTGTTATAGTAAGCACTTCTACCCTACTGGCAACTTTACGAACCATTGCCAGCATTTGGCGTACAGAGTATCAAAACAAAAACGCAGCCGAAATTGCGCGGCAAGCAGGCGATTTATACGATAAGTTCAACGGTTTGGTCGAAGACCTTATTAAGGTTGGAAAACAAATGCAGCAATCACGCGAAAGCTACGAAGATGCTATGAAAAAACTTTCGAGCGGCAGAGGAAGCCTTGTATCGAGAACCGAAAAACTAAAAGAACTTGGGGCTAAAACTTCTAAAAGTTTACCTCAATCGCTATTAGATAGAGCCGTTGAATGATACTCTATTTCTTCAAACCAATTTCTATCAATCTCTCATCTAAGTATTCACCGGCACTTATTGGCGCGTATGCCAGTGGCGCAAACTCATCCACACAAGAATCCAAACAATCTAAACGCATTTCGCTGCGCGGATGCAAAAAGAATGGAATCGAGTGGCGAGATGTATTCCACTTTTCGCGCGGTGGGTTTACAACTCGGTGAGTTGTAGATTTCAACTTATTATTGGTTAATCGTTGCAACATATCGCCCACATTCACTACAATACAACCTTCGGGTGCCGTAATATTTAACCACTCATCTTGCTTGTTCAGCAATTGCAATCCTTCGGCAGAAGCTCCAACCAAAAGCGTAATTAAGTTTATATCTTCATGCTGCTCGGCACGAATGGCACTTTTAGGCTCTTGTGTAATTGGTGGATAATGAATTGCTCGCAGAATAGAGTTGCCATTGTGAATATGAGCATCAAAATAACATTCATCTAAACCTAAATGAATTGCAATAGCGCGTAAAAGATACTTTCCGCTATGTTCAAATGCTTTATAAAGTTCAACTCCCTTTTCGGTAAAACTGGCAACTTCTGCTACCAATAAATTTTCAGGATAGGTTTCTTTTACTTTGTCGTTATCTTCAACTGTCTGCCCCAACTGCCAAAACTCTTTCAAATCGGGCGCATCGTATCCCTTTGCTGTTTCTTTGCCAAACGAAGTGTAACCTCGCTGCCCTGCAAGTTCAGGAACTTCGTAACTTTTTTTCACATCCGTAGGTAACTCAAAAAAAGTTTTCACCAATTCATAATACTTATCAATTAGCTCCGTTGCCACTCCATGGTTTTTTACGCTTACAAACCCTACATCTTCAAATGCAGTTCCCAAAGCAAGCACAAAATCAGATTTATCGGCATCATTACCATTTACATACTTACTTAAATCAACTACCGGAATTGTAAATTCGCTCATAAAATTTTGATTGATAGGGTGCAAATAAGGTTTCTCTTTTCGGAAGTTGCAACTTGATTTTCTCCAAACTATTTGCATTCAAATAGAACTGATTTTTATTTTTTCTATTCATGTTTTGGAATAATGGAACAAAAAACTACTTTTGCGACCCCAAAAATAGGTATATGTACGCCATAGTGGAAATTCAAGGTCAGCAATTTAAGGTAGAAGCCGGTAAGAAAGTATATGTTCACCGTTTAGAAGGCAATGCAGGCGATAGCGTAAGCTTCGATCGCGTGTTGCTTACAGATAATGGCGGCAGTGTTTCTGTTGGCACACCTACAGTTAACGGTGTTAAAGTAAATGCAAAAATTCTTGAGCATTTAAAAGATGATAAAGTAACTGTGTTTAAAAAGAAACGCAGAAAAGGTTATAAATTGACGAAAGGACATCGCCAATCATTAACCCAAATTTCGATTGAAAGCATCGGGTAATAATTTTCTAAGAAAATAAAATCATACAGTAATGGCTCATAAGAAAGGCGAAGGAAAGGTAAAGAACGGTAGAGATTCTCATAGCAAGAGACTTGGAATAAAAATATTTGGCGGTGAAACAACATCACCAGGCAATATTATTGTAAGACAACGTGGAACAGCCTACCATCCTGGCAAAGGTGTGGATATTGGAAAAGACCACACAATTTTTGCTTTAGAAACAGGTGTTGTAAAATTTACCAAAGGCAAAAACGACAGACGTTTTGTTCATGTTGTGCCGGTTGCAGTTGCCTAACATACACTAACATACTTTTTAAAAAGCCTTTCGTTCTCGAAAGGCTTTTTTCTTTTCACGAAGCTTTGCAACAATGAAAAACAAAAAGCTATCACCAATACTTGCTGTGTTTATCACTGTGTTTATTGATATGTTGGGGGTTGGCATTATCATTCCAATTTTTGCACCACTTATTATTCGTAACGAGCACGGCATGTTGCCTTTAGATACTGCCGAGCCAACAAGAAACATAATCTACGGTGTTCTTGCTGCTTCATTTGCAGTAGCACAATTTTTTGGCGCACCTATACTTGGTGCACTTGCCGATAAAAACGGCAGAAAAAAAATTCTGCAAATAAGCATAATAGGAACTTTTGTTGGCTACATCTGCTTTGCATTAGCAATTCAATTCAAATTGATTTGGCTATTGTTTATAGCTCGAATTCTACCAGGCTTCATGGGTGGAAACATTGCAATTGTATTAGCATCGTTAGCCGATATAAGCGAACCTAAAGATCGAGCTAAAAACTTTGGCTTAGTGGGTATGGCATTTGGCATGGGTTTTATTCTGGGGCCTTTTATTGGTGGCGTTTTAGCCGAACCAACAGAGTGGTTTCCGTGGTTAGATTACGCCACTCCACTTTGGTTCACCGCGGCATTATCGGCATTAAACTTCTACTACGTTGCAAAACAGTTTCCCGAAACATTTAAACCAAGCGGTGAGGGTGAACTAAATGTTATGATGGGTTTTAAAAACATAAAAAAAGCCTTTGCATTGGTTGAAATGAGGGTAATTCTGCTCACTTTGTTTTTACAAACTTTCGGCTTTAGTTTTTTCATGCAGTTTTTTCAAGTTTATCTTATCAAAGAATTCGATTTCAATCAAAAACAAATCGGTATGCTCTTTGGTTATATCGGCTTGTGGATTGCATTTACGCAAGGTGTGGTAAACAGGGTGGTGTCGGTGCGGTTTTTACCCGAAAAAGTATTGCGCGTAAGCTTGCTGTGGATGGGAGTTGCATTGTTGGCCATTCTTTTGCCCAACGAATGGAAGTGGCTGCTCGTGGTGCATCCATTTGTGGCATTAGCGCAAGGTGTAACGGGACCAAATATTACAAGTATCATTTCGCAGTTAAGCTCAAAAGAAACGCAAGGAGAAATTCTCGGTATTCAGCAATCGGTACAAAGTGTTGCCTTTGCTATTCCACCACTTATTGCTGGTGTGTTGGTGAGTTTTGGTGCAGCATTGCCCATTGTTGCAGCAGGAGCAATTACCATTTTAGCGTGGGGTGTTTTCTTTTTGGGCTTTAACAAAAGTCAAGCAAAGTAAATTTATCGGTAACTGAGGTTATTTTTCATCCCTTAAATTTTGGGTAGCCATTCATATTTGCTGTTTGCTGAAAAAATCTCCTTTCTTCGCAGGCGTTGAAAACAAAGTATCAGTGAGCGATAAAAATATTGTAATAGACATACAGCATATTAAAAAGGAATACATCATGGGCAATCAGTTAATTGCTGCTTTAGCTGATGTTTCGCTCGGCATTTTTCGCAATGAATATGTTGCATTGATGGGTCCTTCGGGTTCGGGCAAATCAACATTGATGAATATTTTGGGTTGTTTAGATACGCCTACATCCGGCACTTACTCGTTGAACGGTAAAGAAGTAAGCAAAATGGACGATGACGAATTGGCTCATATTCGCAACAAAGAAATTGGCTTTGTGTTTCAAACTTTTAATCTACTTCCTCGATTAAGTTCATTAGAAAACGTTGCATTGCCACTGGTGTATGCCGGCATGAGCGCAAAAGAGCGCAGAGAGCGCAGCGAACATGTAATGGAACTGGTAGGCCTAAAAGAGCGAATGGACCATAAACCGAATCAGCTTTCGGGAGGGCAAAGGCAGCGTGTGGCAATTGCCAGAGCTTTGGTAAACAATCCATCTATTATTCTTGCCGATGAACCTACCGGCAATTTGGATACCAAAACCAGCTATGAAATCATGAATATTTTTGAAGCCATCAACAATGGAGGCAACACTGTAATTTTAGTAACGCACGAAGAAGATATTGCGCGCCATGCAAAACGAATTTTACGATTGCGAGACGGCTTAATTGAATCTGACAACGAAAATATTCCGGAGAAGAGCTTTGCTGCACATTAGTACACAAGCATTCACCAAGCCCTAAAAGAACAACGGCTTGCTACCAAGCAAACTTGCAACTTTGTAGGTCATAAATTTTACAACATGAAAATATACACGAAAACTGGCGATATTGGAGAAACCTCGCTTTTGGGAGGCAAGCGTGTTGCTAAAAGCGCATTAAGAATTGAAGCCTACGGCACCATTGATGAAGTAAATTCTTACATAGGTTTAGTGCGCGATGTACAAACAGATGAAAGACAAAAAAATGTATTGAAAGAAATTCAAGACAGGCTGTTTACAATTGGCGCAACACTTGCCAGCGACCCCGATGGAAATTTCAAAAAAGTTCCCGATTTACACGAGGCCGATATTGAACTTTTAGAACAAGCTATTGATAGCATGGAAAAAGAACTTGCTCCGCTAACACATTTTGTTTTACCGGGCGGACACGTTCATGTAAGTTATTGCCATTTGGCGCGCACCATTTGCCGCAGAGCCGAAAGGCTTGCCGTAGCACTTGGCCACCAAACTGAAATTGCTCCGCTCATTATCAAATATCTCAATCGTTTATCCGACTACCTGTTTGTACTTGGCAGAAAAACAGCAAAAGATTTAGGTGTAGAAGAAGTAAAATGGTTTCCAAGAACAGTATAAACAAGCATCAATTTTTGAAAAAACACTAATGAAAACTCTTAATACAGTAATAATATCCGGCAGTATCAGAAAAGGTCGCCAAACACACAAAGTATCAATAGAATTGCATAAAAGATTAATAGATGCAGGCTACTCCAACACACAAATTTTAGATATTGCCACCTACAATATTCCGGTTGCAGAAGAGCGTTTTGGAAAACTGGAAACACCACTTACCGAAATTAACACAACACAAAAAATTTTAGATAGTGCCGATGCCATGATTTTTGTTTCACCCGAATATCACGGAAGTTATAGCGGTGCACTAAAAAACTTCTTAGACTATTTTTGGAAGGAATTTTTGCGCAAACCTATTGCCGTTGCAAGCGTTTCCACCGGTAGGTTTGGCGGCATAAATGCCTCTACCGAAATGCAACAACTCGTTTTGTCGCTTGGTGCTTACGCTATGCCACAAAAACTAATTGTATCAACCATTCACAATTCTATTGATGAAACGGGCGATGTAAAAGATGAATTTTTAGATACTAACATCAAAAAATTCATCTCGGAATACACTTGGTTTGCTGAAGCAATTGCCGAAAAAAAACTCAAGTAATACTAATTCAATGCAGCCTTAAATTGGTTGTATGAAGTTATTTCTTCGGTTGGTGTAAAGTTGTCGGCATCACTGCAAGACAATTCTGTTTTTTGCTTTTTGATGTTTGCAACTCTATCGCCCGGGTCGGGGTGTGTACTCAAAAACGCAGGAATGCCTTGGCTACCAATTTTTTCAAAAAAATCTGCTGCACCATCTGCACGATACTTGGTTGGGCAAAGATATTTTACCGAATACGTATCAGATTCTGTTTCGTGATTACGGCTAAATTTAAGCGAAATCAATTGTGCTGAAATAGATGCAATTTGTTGGGCGTTTCCACCAATAAAAGAAAGTAGCGTTTCAATACCATACTGCTCTGTCATTTGGCGAGTAGAATGTCTTTTATCGGCATGAGCCATTTCGTGTCCAATCACTCCTGCCAACGAAGATGCATCATCCAAATACTTCATCAAGCCTGAGTAAACATAAATGTAGCCGCCTGGCGTGCAAAAAGCATTTTGTATGTCATCGCGCTTAATGATATACAACTTCCATTCAAAATCATTTTTGTGCTCAATCTCACTGCTGGCAAGAATTGCATCGCGCATACCATACAAATAAGCGTAAGCTGCTTGGTTGGTAGCTTCATTTAAAATTGGATACTCGGCAGGGTCGCTCGCAATTTGTTGCACTGTTTGTTTACCAAGGTTTATATCATCTTGAATAGTAAACAAATTTAGTTTACTACAGCTTTGAGTTCCTATTACTATTGCAATCAGTGCAATGTATTGAAGTTGTTTCATGTTTATATTTTCTGCAAACTAAAAAACTTATAAGAAATAATGCACAGGTTTTTTTGAACAAAATAAACTGTAGCAATACAAAATGCTACTGACAATAGTTCAATATTATATTACCCTAAAAACCTCTTTGATTTATCGTGCAAACACAATTTTTTGCACCCTGATAATCTTATTGTTTTCATCTTTTATGAAAATCAATTTTAGTCCAGACAATACATCATTTGTAGAAATCTTAACTTCTGTACGCGGGGCAATGCTTTGTTTTAATAACACACTACCCGAAATCTCGCACACTTCAACATTTAGCAAAGCATTACTTGCGGATGAAATAGTTACAAAATCGTTAGCAGGGTTCGGATACACAGCAACCAAAGCATCACTTTCTAAGTTTTCAACCGAAGAATACATTGGATTGCAAACTGTATGCTGCGATAAAAAATCTCTAACAACGCTAATTGTTGTATCCATATACAATTGCGTACTATTGCCACCCAATAGAAATGGCGCGTGCCCGGCACCATTAAACAAATAAAGCGAATGAGCTATGCCAACATTTTGCGCTCGCCTAATCAAATCGCCCGAGCCAAACATCAATGCCTCTACGCTAACTGCGGCCTTTGCGCTATCAAAATAACAAGGCACTAACGAATCGGAAGTGCCATGCACGCCACAAAGAATTGGGTCGCCAGGCATCAACCAAACAGTATCAGCAATTGCACCACACAAGTTAATTACACCTTTTACCTTTTCGCTGTAGCCGGCATTTCCGCTTATACCGGTTATTCCCCCTACATCAATGAGTGCTTGATCTACAAAACCAGGCCTTGCGCGAGATAAAGTATCTGCTTTACCATAAGCTAAATTCAATGCCGTAAAACCACCGGCACTTACACCGCCAATAAAAATTTGATGGGTATCTATTCTAAAAGTATTTACCGTAGCAGCATCCTTATAAAAGTAACGAATGGAAGCGCGCATATCTTGCGCAGCACGCATCAAGGCTTTGAATTGATTGGTATCGGTATCGTTGCTGTTGCCACCGTCAAAACCTACACGATAATCAATACTGGCTGTTACGTAACCCTTCTTAGCAAAGGCTTTACATATCTGCACTATATCGGGGCTTTGGCGAAAACCAAAAGTAAAACTACCTCCAAATGCAAGAATGATTAACGGCCTTCGAGAAAAAGTATCGCCTTGGGGTTGAAAAATATCAACGTAAAGATTTTGATAGCTGCCACCAACTTTGGTATTACCACCATACTGTACCGTTGTAGGCCCTACTACGGCAAAAAGACTATCGTAATATCTTCCTCCTTGGCACTGGGCTACAACATTATTTGAAACAAATAAAGAAAGGAAAACAATGAGTAAAAGTATTCTATGCATAAATCCGTTTTTTTTTAGAAAACGAAAGGTAGAAATAGAATTTGATAAGCCAAATGGAGCAAGTGCAGGGCAAAAAAGATGGCAGTAAAAAAACTATTACTCCCAAGTAAATTCAACATCCTTTTTTAAATCAGGATGCAAGGATTCCAACACCGGACATGTGCGCGCAATGCGTTCAAGTATTGTTCTATCTTTATCCGAAACAATTTTCCCTTTCAATTCAAACCTTACTTTTATCTCAATAATTCTTCGCGGCTCTGTTCCCATAATTTTGGTGATATAAACAACAGCACCCACTAAATCTACTGCCAAATCATTTGCTTTTATGCCCATTACAGTAAGCATACAACTGCCCAGCGCAGTGGCAACTAAATCTGTTGGCGAAAATGCTTCTCCCCTACCATGATTATCAATGGGCGCATCGGTAACAATAGAATTACTCGATGCCAAATGAGTTGCTACAGTGCGTAAATTTCCTTCGTATAATACTTTTGAAGTCATAATTTATTTGTTTATTGAAATCGCAAAGCGAATATATTGCAGGCAAAGTTGTAATATCGTAATCTTATTTTCGTTCAAAATAACATTTCATTTCTTTCGAGCCAAAGTTACAGTGTCAATGCGTTGCTTATTTTTTCTCTTATTGGTATTGCCAACATTGCTTCATGCACAAAAAAAAGAACGCATATACAACCCAAACGATGAATATGTTTATCGCAAAGAAATGAGTGGTGGCATACGAATACAAACCAATGGTTTCAGTATTTTCACCGAGTTTGGTTGGATAAAAAACATTTATAAAACACGCTTTATTCAATTGGAGTACCAATACTTCATGGACTATAAATTAAAAAAGGAAAAAGCCATTCCTGTTGGAAAAGAATCGGGGCGCGATTACTTCTACGGAATGCAAAATCAACTTCACACAATTCGGTTCGGATATGGCTTGCGCAGAACATTTGCCGATAAAGCAAGGCGCAATGGTGTTAGATTTTCATATATGATATTGGGTGGCATATCGTTAGGATTATTAAAACCATACTATTTAGATTTAAAATACCCAACAGATACTATTGCAGGAGGCTTTGTTGATGTACGTTCCGAAAGATATTCTGAAGCCAATAAAAGCAAGTTCATCAATAAAGAATATATCAGCGAAGCATCATCTATTAGCAAAGGCATGAATCAAATGCAACCCGTACCTGGCTTACATGTAAAAACTGGAATAAACTTTGATTGGGGAACGCGGGATGAGTATGTAAAAGCACTTGAAGCAGGCGTAATGGCCGACTTTTATTACAAGCAGTTACCTACGCTTATCAACAGGCAAAATCGCTTCTACCGTTTTTCAGCGTATTTATCATTTCAATTTGGCAAAAGGTGGTAATAAAAACACTTCGAATTTGTCATACTTTTGTCATATTCTTGCGCCCTTTAATACATTCCTGAGTATTAGGTGTATATTCGTGTAGTAAATTATTTGTAAACAAAAATTGATTATAAAGATGAAAAAAGCATTCTACATTCTGCCTGCAATAGGGCTACTTGTATGTGGTGCAACTGTTTTCCAAATCCTTCATTCCGAGCCGAATGAATTTATTTTAGAGAAAGGAAAAAAGAAAAAAAACTATCAAGAGAAAGCCCGTTTGGCAATGGGAGCTTCAGAACATCGTCAAAGCAAAATTGCTGATGAAAACGGAGAGTTTAAGCCAGAGTATTACTTGAATGCGCTTAAACAAGCAAATGCAAAACTTACATTAAGCAATCCATCAGCCAGAAATCAATCTTTGGTATGGGAGGAGTTGGGTCCCGATAATATTGGCGGACGCACACGTGCAATTTTAGTGGACAGGCGCGACCCTACCGGCAATACAGTATGGGCTGGTGGTGTAGCTGGAGGTGTATGGAAAAGCACTGACGGTGGCGCGAACTGGAACTACGACTTTAAAATAAAAGCAAATTCTGTAGAATTTTTACCGGTTTCATGCATTGCACAAATTGGCGATGGAACCATTTATGTAGGTACAGGCGAAGGACTTGCACAAGTTGGGCCATCGGCTAACTCGGCCGGAGGAAATGCAAAAAATTCGGGCTCGGCAGGAAATGGAATCTACCGACTAAAAAATGGCGAAACCGAATGGGAAAGTCTTCAATCTACAACTTTATCTACACTAACTAGTACATTCAATAAAACAGAAGATTTTGCAGTAGTAAATAGAATTGCTGCCGACCCAAGCCCAAACAGCCAATTGTGGTCGAATGCACACTTAGTGGTTGCTACACAGGGTGGTTTGTACGAAACTGTTGATGGTGGCGATTCGTGGCAACTAATTCAGCCAACAGGTTTAAGTGCCGCCCAAGCAAAACAACCTTGCGCAGATGTGAAATGGTCTTCAGATCCTAACTTTGTTATTGCCTCAGTTACAGGCTCTTCATCGCCACCAGAAGCTGGTCGAAGAGTAGTTCGCTCTATTGATGGTGGAGCTTCTTGGGAAGTATTGAGCAATACTAACAACCCAGGCTTTCCATCGTTGCGTGGTAGAATTGAATTAGCTACAGCACCTTCCGATGCCGATGTAGCATACATGTTGATTGCCGAATCGGGCACAAACTTTGGAGCAACTCACGGTCTTTACCAAACTACCGACCGCGGAGCTACGTGGAAAGTTGTGGCAACTAAGAGCGTAAACTTCGACCCATTTGGCGATCAAAACCAAGGCTGGTACGATAATGTACTTGCGGTTTCTCCGGCAGATGCATATAAAGTTTATATGGGTGGAGTTGATTTTTACACCTATGGCAGCGGCACTGGAGTAAAACTTGCAGATGTAGGTTTAGGTGGGCAAATATCAAACCCGTTTTATATTCACCCCGATAAACATGCTATTGCTTTCGATCCTTTTAATCCTGAAGTAATGTATTTAGGCTGCGATGGCGGTATTTACAAAACTACCAAAGCGTTGAGCAGCTTCCCTTATCCCGAATTTCGTATTCGCAATAAGAATTTTAACGTTACCCAATTCTATTCGGTTGCTGCAGCAAGAACCGGAGAAGTAATGGGCGGAACTCAAGACAATGGAACTATTCTTGTAAACTTTTTGGGCAATACAAAAATGGCAGGAGAAGATGTGAGAGGTGGCGATGGTATTTATACAGAAATTTCGCACCTTAATCCAAATGCATATTTCGGAGGCGTTTATTACGGAGCAATTGGTCGCTCGCAAAACGGTGGAAAACGTGGTACATTCGGTTCTCCATTTGATATAAAAATTGACCCAGGCAATGCTGGTCAACCATCATTTTGTGGAGGTAGCAACTGTTGCCAGTTCATTACCCCATTTTACTTACACGAAACAACTAAGGCATTCGACAGCCCCGACAGTGTAGATTTTACAGCCGATAATCAACAGTATATGTAAAAAGTGCAACAGGGTTCTTGCTTCAAGCAGTAACATTGGCTGCCGGACAAGAATTGCAAGCAGGGCAAAAACTAAGCGAAGTAACAGGTACAAAATATCACGACTACGTTAAGGCTCGTTTTTTTGTTTCTTGTTTAAATTCTATTTGGATGACAAACGATATACTTGACTTTACCAATGCTCCTAAATGGTTTAATCTTGCTACGGTAACAGGATACACCCAAAGTTTTGCGGCATCAAGCGATGGCAATCGTTTATATGCTGGTACTGCATCGGGCAGGGTTGTAAAAGTCGACAGTTTAAATACTGCGCAATATACCTACTCTACTGGGTCGTTACCGGTTACTCCAACCAAGATAAAAGTTACTACATACACCGTAGCAAACAACAGAGCAATTGATGGAATTGCAGTTGATCAAAACGATCCCGACCACGTTGTAGCTGTAGTTTCAGGCTATTCTAATACAAATCAGCCGCATGTTTATCAATCTTTTAATGGTGGTGTTACTTGGACGGCAATTCAAGGCGATTTGCCAAACTTCCCTGTGTATGATGTGGTAATTGATGCTAACAATTCAAGTAATTATGTTATCGCTACCGAGTTTGGTATTTGGGCTTCGTTCGACCAAGGTTTTACTTGGCACGAACAAACAAGTGTTGCCGATCCAAACTTAAAAATGCCTCGTGTTCCGGTTTACAGACTACGTCAATTACCATTGTATGAAGACCAATGTGGTGTTATTTACGCAGGCACCCATGGTCGTGGCATGTGGCGTACTACCGCGCTTACTCCGGCAGGTTGCAACACAACTCCTGGTATTGTTTCGAATGTAAAAAATCTTGAAAACACAAAAGAAGGCGGCATTACTGGTTTGATTGTTTACCCTAACCCGGCTAATGCAAATTCTAAAGTAAAACTTGAATTAGAAGCTAATGCCGAGGTAGATGTTAGAGTTATTGATATGCCTGGCAGAGTGCTAAGAACAAGAAGTTATAAAGATGTGCCAAAAGGCGACTCTGATGTAGAGTTTGATTTTTCGGGTCTTCCGGCTGGAAATTATTTGATGACAGCAACCGTAAATAAAAAACGTACTTATAGCAGATTGTTTACCGTTGCAAAGTAAACTTGTTGCCTAAGCAATATTTCAAAAAAGGCTATTCAGAAATTGAACAGCCTTTTTTTATGCTTGCTAAATTGTGTTTGAAAATCTACGAAAACACATTCAGTTACTTTTGCTAACTGAATCAATAAGCGCGCTGTGGAATTGTTGCTTTTGAATCTGCGCACATCATTAAAAACTGATAGTACACTTCACATCAATTCAACAAGCGATACGGTTTACCTGTACTTAACTGACCGCTCTTATAAACGTTTCGATAAAATTGTTTGTCGGGGGCGGGGCGTTTTTCAACTTTTACAACATTGCGTTGAGTTTTGTTTACTACAAGAGGTTTGCCCGTGAGTTTAAGTTCTTGACCTTTTCTTTTTACCAAAAAGGTAACCGACCTATTGTAGTTTGTATTGGAAATTTTATCCATCAACTCATCAATGTTGTCTTTGTAAACTTTCTTATTGTTAATCTTCAAAAGCACATCACCTTCCTGAATACCAATTTGATCGATATTGATATTGGTAACGTAAATATTTTTGCTGCCTTTGTCGTATCGGTACGCTGCATTTACATACATCTGCGATGTATCTTCGCGAATAGGTTCATATATCCAACCTATCAATGGTAAAAATTTATTGAAATCAACTGCTTTTGTGCCGCCAACAAAGTCATTGAAAAAATCATTGAGTTCGGTAAACGAAGAAATTCGCACCAATTCTGTAATTAGTTCTTCATCTTTCACTACATAGTTTTCGTTCATACTGCGTTTAAACCGCAGCAAGAGTTCTTGCAAATTTAACTGCCCTTGACTTAGCTCTAACAATCGCAAATCAAGCATCATAGCAACCACAGCACCTTTATAATAAAAGTTTCGATACACAGTCTCATTGCCCGACATCAAGCTTTTTTCGCTCTGCTCGGTAAGCGAAAAAGGTTCATAAAATTGCATTAAACTCATCTTGTTGCGCATTTCGGTAATAAACTCTGTTTGTGTAATAAGGTCTTCGCGCATTTGCATCAACAACGAAAAATATTCTGTAACGCCCTCGTAAAACCACAGGTGAGCAGTTTGCACTTTCGCACGCATATTCAACTTGCTGTTCAGGTCGGTTTTGATATTTAAAGGTTGAAACAAATGAAACAACTCGTGCGATGCGGTGGCTTGAATTTCGCGTTGCAGCTTATAATTATCTTGATAATTCTTTAACACCATTACGGTAGAAGCCGAATGCTGCATCGCACCAAAATCTTCTTCGCTTAGGCGAGTTTTAGTATCGTTTGAATCGAGTAAAAGGATAAAAAAATAATAGTCTTTTACGGGGTAACCTTTACAAAACTTGGTAATGCCATCGCACACAGGCTTCAAGGTTTTCATCAGCAATTGGTCGCTGAGTTTACCGTAAGCATTGGCAATGCAATGAAACACGGTTCCTCCCGAACGAAAAGTTATCTCGTAACCATTTGTAAACACAATGGGATTATCTATTAAGGCTAAGTAATTACTTGCAACATAAGTTTCAGCATTTTGAGCATCAACCGATTTGCGTAATGGCGAAAAACCATTAAGTACAGCAGGCTTGGAAACCGAAACCTTTACAGGCAATTTCTCTTTACCTTCTAAAAAAGGCAGCACGCAACCCAAATTCAACAAAAAAAATTCTTCAGGTTTAAATACAGTACCCATTTGTGGCATCAAACCATGTTTTGCATAATCTGTGAACCACGAATCGTTGATGAGGTAAGAAACTTTTAATGCGCTTCTTTTGGTTTCTATTTCATACTCGTTGTACGAAAGTTTTTTAAGTGCAAGGCTCGCTCCATCAACATTACTTGCCAATAGTTCACTCGCCAAATTACCGGTAGCTACTTCATTAAAGGCTCCGGGCAAATACGATGGAAAAATGAGTTTCACTCTATCGGCATCGGACTTTGGATAAGTGATTGAAACTGCAATTTGATTAGGATTTGTTTTTTGCAATTTGATAACCACATTCACTGTATCAGCTGCATTGGCGCGGCTTGTTGCAAACAGCAACAAAAAGACAAAGCATAACTTATGTGATATAGAGCAATTCACTATATAAAAAATGTTTGGAACTATAAACGTAAAAAAAAGCGTTAGCGTATGTAAGAAAAATTGAAATATTTAGAAATATTCAATTAAGTAACGATAACGCGCATGTTAATACACGCATTGATAGCAGCAACATCTACAAATAGGCTTAAACAAAAAAATACTTCGCTACTCAAACTTGGCAAATGCAAAATATACAGCACCTAAAATAAATGCGAATGAAACTGCATAGTTCCAACGAAAAGGTTCTTTCAAAAACCAAATACTGAAAACGGCAAACACGAGCAATGCGATTACCTCTTGAATAATTTTCAACTGCGTAGCTGTAAATACTCCATATCCGATTCTATTTGCCGGAACTTGCAAACAGTATTCAAAAAATGCAATTGCCCAACTCAACAATATCACTTTCCATAAAGCTATTTCTTGAAACTTTAAATGCCAGCACCAAGCAACTGTCATAAAAACATTAGCAGCAAGCAGCAGCAAAATTGTCTTCACCTACTGATGAAAAAGTGTGATTAGCTAAGTATTGTTGATTGAATGCGCAAAAAACTATTTAGCAGGAACTACGTCTTTCCATGAAGTAGGCGTTTGTTTGTTTTTGTATTTAGGGTTTTTCTCCCATTCAAACACACGCTGCTGATCAACATACTTTGCTACAAACGCATCTTTGATGCCTAAACCTCTGATGTCTTTTTTAAGTTTTTCAGCCTCCTCTTCGGTAGAAAAATAGCTAATGATATAGCGTTTTAAACCTTCTACATCTTCGTATCCAATGAACTTTGGTTTATCGAAATTTGAAGTAATGTCGTACTTTTTATAAAACCCGATTTGTACTTTGTAAACCGTTCCCATTGGAATAGTAGATGGGTCATCAACTTTTGGCGCAGGCTTGCTTTCGCACTCGGCTAACAACTTGCTGGCAGTTTGCAGTTGTTGTTCTAAATCGGCACGAGAACCAGCCGCCACGGCAACCTCGTCTTTCAGCCTGCGGATGGTAGAATCATTTGCCGCAAAGGTTTCTTTATTGGCTTCTTTTTCTTGATAAAAAGAAACCAAATCCTTTTTATACGCTTTTAATTCATTTTTCAATTGCTTCTTTTGCGCCTTGGTAAGCGACTGTGCATTTAGGCTAAATCCACCACATACAACTAAAAGTATAATTACAAACCTCATGAGCATTCTATTTTTCTTAATTACAAACTTATAGTTACCCATTTACTTTCACATTAAAGCAATCAACATTTTATGCACACCATACAAAATAGTGTTCTAAGAATTAGTGTTTCATCTAAAGGTGCCGAACTAAATTCTTTGTATCATAAACCCAGCGCAACAGAGCATTTGTGGCAAGCAGATAACAAATGGTGGGGTTGGCATGCACCAAATTTGTTTCCGGTAATTGGCAGGTGTTTGAATGATGAAATTGTTTTGGATAATACAAAGTATGCAATAGAAAAACATGGCTTTGCGCGACATTCTACCTTTCAATGTGTTGTAGAAAAAGAGGATGAGTTGCATTTTCTGCTAACACAAAATGGCACTACCACGAAATCTTTCCCCTTTAATTTCAATTTTAAAATATGCTATCGAATTATTGACAACACACTTGTTCAAACCTATCAAATTGAAAACACCGGAAACTCAACCATGTACTTTTCGGTTGGTGCGCATCCGGCTTTTAATGTGCCTTTTTATGCAAACGAAAGTTTTGAAGATTACACAATAAATTTTGAAAAAGAAGAAGCGCTCGAACGGCATCACATCAATGCAGAAGGTTTTTTTGATGAAAGAAAATCTATAGTTTCCCTCAACGGAAAAATCAATTTACATCCAACATTATTCAAAGACGATGCTTTGATTTTTAAAAATCAACAATCAAAAACACTAAGCATTGAAAGCAGAAACCACAAACAAAAACTCACCGTAAACTTTGGAGATTTTCCATACTTAGGGATATGGACAAAAGAAGGTGCGCCTTTTGTATGTATTGAGCCGTGGCTGGGCTGTGCCGATACGGCAAGAAAACCAAGCAGTTTTAATGATAAAGAAGGTATATTAACATTAGAAAAGGGTAAAATTTTCTCTACAAAATTCAATATTGCAATTTCGTAATAGAAAGTTACTTTCGGCATCTCAATTTTCAATTTATGTTCAACGCATCTACCGAGTTATTAGAGGAGGTTTCATTAGAAACAACCCTGCAGCAGTATCACAAATTGATTATTCACAACGACCATGTAAATACTTTCGACTGGGTGATAGAAACTTTAGTTGCAATATGCGGACACACGGTAGAGCAAGCCGAACAATGTTCTTTGTTCATTCATTACAAAGGTAAGTACGCTGTAAAAAGCGATAGCTTTGAAGCATTAAAACCTTTGAAAGATGCCATCTGCGATAGAGGCATCAATGCTACCATCGAGTAATGGCAAAAGTGCGATTAGCAACTGCAATTTTGTTTTGGGCTAAGTAGAAGAATTCTATTGTTACTGCGTTAATAAAGCGGAAATGATTTCATGTATTCATTCACTTCGCTTTTTACTGTATTCAACACAGTTTCGTTTTCAACGGCAACTACAATTCTATCAATCCAATTAGCAACTTGCACCATATCGTTTTCTTTTAAACCACGGCTGGTAATTGCCGGAGTTCCCAACCTAATTCCCGATGTAACGAAAGGTGATTTATCGTCAAAAGGCACCATGTTCTTATTTGCAGTAATATCTGCAAGCACCAAAGCGTTTTCTGCCTGTTTACCCGAAATATTTTTATTGCGCAGATCAATCAACATCAAGTGATTTTCGGTACCACCCGAAATGATTTTATAATCTTTGGCAACCAATGCCTTGGCAAGTGCCTGCGCGTTTGCTTTAACTTGCTTTTGGTACACTGTAAACTCGGGCGTAAGTGCTTCGCCAAAAGCAACTGCTTTTGCAGCAATAACATGTTCGAGTGGCCCGCCTTGTGTGCCCGGAAAAACAGCACCATCTAAAACAGCACTCAATGGCTTTAACTCACCTTTCAATGTCTTTTCGCCAAAAGGGTTTTCAAAGTCTTTACCAATCATTATTAAACCACCGCGAGGGCCACGCAATGTTTTGTGAGTAGTGGTAGTTATAACATGGCAATGTGGTACTGGGTCGTTCAATAACTTTGCAGCAATAAGCCCGGCAGGGTGCGAAATATCGGCAAGCAATACTGCGCCTACTTCATCGGCAATGGCACGAAAGGTTTTGTAATCCCAATCGCGCGAATAGGCCGATGCACCGCAAATGATAAGTTTTGGTTTTTCTGCCAAAGCCGTTTCGCGCACTTTGTTCATATCAATCAAACCTGTTTCTTGCTCCACGCCATAAAAAACAGGACGATACAATTTGCCCGAAAAATTCACCGGTGATCCATGCGTTAAATGCCCCCCGTGCGATAGATTAAAACCCATAATGGTATCACCGGGTTTTATGCAAGCCAACATTACGGCTGCATTTGCCTGCGCACCGCTATGCGGCTGCACATTTGCCCACACCGCCCCAAACAACTGCTTAATGCGCTCAATTGCAATAGTTTCAATTTCATCTACAAATTGACAGCCGCCATAATATCGCTTGCCCGGCAAGCCTTCGGCATATTTATTGGTAAGACAACTTCCCATTGCTTCCATTACCTGCGCAGAAGTAAAGTTTTCTGAAGCTATCAACTCAATGCCTTCGCGCTGGCGATGCAATTCTTTTTCGATTAAACTAAAAACGGCTGTATCTTTTTGCATGGCGCGAAAAAGAGAACGATTACACACATTAGCAAGTAAATTTATCAACTATAAAAAGAATACGAGCAACCTATGCTGTTTTCAATTCAGGAATTATTTGAGCAACATTAAGCGTTGGAAAACCAAGAGATTTTTTTTTCATCTCAGCCAAAATGTGCTATTCCATTTATTTGTCAACTTCGTGCAACAAATCAAATATTATTATGCAAGCAGACTTTCAGATTGGTATTATTGGCGCAGGTTTTGGCGGCATGATTGCGGCACTGCGCCTCCAAGAAAGTGAACGCCATTCATTCGTAATTTTTGAACGTGCCGATGAAGTGGGCGGCACTTGGCGCGAAAACACCTACCCGGGCTGTGCCTGCGATGTGCAATCAGATTTATACAGGTCGGAAACTTATGCACCACAGCCAGAAATTTGGGCGTATATGAAAAGTGTTGCAGATAAGCACCAACTGCGAAACAACACACGTTTTAACTTCAATGTTATCAAAGCCGAGTTTATTAGCGAAAATGGATTCTGGAAAGTAACAAATCAACATGGCGAAATCGTTACTGTAAAAGTGTTGATTGCAGCAATCGGTCCATTGAACCGCCCGATAGTTCCCAATTTCAAAGGATTGGAAAATTTTAAAGGCGAGCAATTTCATTCATCGCGCTGGAACCATGCTTATGATTTGAATAACAAACGAGTTGCTGTAATTGGAACTGGAGCAAGTGCCGTACAGATTGTTCCCGCAATTGCGCCAATAGTAAAAAGTTTGGTGGTGTTTCAGCGAACACCTGCATGGATTGCCTTTCGCCACAGCAAAAAAAACTCTGGTTTCAGAAAACGTGTTTACGCTACTTTTCCAGTGCTGCAAAGAGCCAACAGAAAATTCCAATACTTTTTTAATGAGTTGATAGGCTTAGGGTTTATTGGCAATAAATTGGTGCATAGCATTGCAACAAAGGTTTCTCTTAGCAATTACAATGTGGTACAAAACAAAATCGCACGCGAAAAGCTTATTCCTAACTACAAGCTTGGCTGTAAACGTGTATTGAAATCAGATGATTATCTGCCCACCTTCAACCGCGAAAATGTACATCTGGAAACTTCAGAAATTGAACACTTTACACAAGACAGCATTGTAACTAAAGATGGTACAGAACACAAAATTGATGCAGTAATTTTTGGAACTGGTTTTGAGGTAACGGATTTCCAAACAGGCATGCAACTAATAGGTACAAACGGCCAGGATGTTTTTAAACATTGGCAACAAAATGGTGTGGCGGCATATCACGGCATTACAGTAGCACAATATCCAAACTTCGGTTTGCTTTTGGGACCCAACACCGGCTTGGGACACAACTCCGTAGTAGATATTATGGAGTCGCAAGTAACTTATCTAATGCAATACATCAACGCTATTGAAAAATTGCCTACAAATGCTGCGCTTGATGTAAAACAAGAAATTCAAAATAAATACAACGAAGCTCTGCAAAAACAATTTACCGGAACTGTTTGGGCATCGGGTTGCAAAAGTTGGTATTTAGATCGCAACGGCAAAAACGTAACGCTTTATCCGCGCTTGAATACCACGTATAGAAATACTGTAAAGCATTTTCAGCATAAAGATTTTAACGTTGTGTAAACAATTGTAGCAATGAGAAAACTGTTGGTTATCCTAATCTGTATCATTACAATTCCATTGTTGTTGTTGGTTTTTCACCCTGATATAACAACTCCAAAACAAGATGTAAAGCAAGAACTAAGTTCGCCCCACTCCCACTTTCTGCATTGGAACGAAGCAGAAGTTCATTACACCGATGAAGGCAAAGGCGCACCTGTGTTAATGATTCACGGCCTGGGTGGTTCATATACTCATTTCAATAAACTCGCTGAATTGATGAAAGATGATTATCGTATTATCCGTGTAGATTTACCTGGGTTCGGCTTATCTGATTTGCCAAAGCTATCGGCAGGAGAAAACTACGTTCAAAAATATGAAGAATATTTGCAGTTTTTGTTTGACACCTTGCAATTAGATTCTGTGTATGTAATTGGCAATTCGCTGGGTGGAATGGTTACTTGGGTAGCAGCGGCAAAATTCCCTGCGGTAGTTAAAAAAATTGTGTTGCTATCGCCAGCGGGATACGACTTGGAAAAGGTGCTTGCAGCACGCGAAAAATTCAGATATGATTTTATGCAATGGATTGCAGCCCGAGGAATGTCGCTTTCGATGAGCCGTGCCGGATTGCGCAAAGCATATTTTAATGATGATAAAGTAGAAGAAAGCTATGTAAGGCTCATCAATCGGTTCGTAAATATTAAAGGCAACATTCCTAACAAATTAAAAATTGTTCTTTCCGAAAGCTTTCCCGATACGGCATTGCTACAAAATATACAATGTCCTACATTAATTGTATGGGGTAGAGAAGATGCTGTAATTCCTGTGGCACATGCCGAACGTTTTCACCGCGATGTAAAAAATAGCGAAGTGGTTATTTTAGATAGTATGGGGCATTGCCCAATGCTCGAAACTCCACAAAAGACCAGCGAACTTTGCGTTCGTTTTTTTGAAACTCAATAAACAAAAACCATGGCAACTACTTTTTTTAAAGAAAAAAAATGTTTGCTCACAGGTGCAGCAAGCGGCATTGGCAAAGCTACTGCAATTGAATTAGCAATACATGGCGCAATACTTTTTCTTACTGATATTAACGACAGTGGATTGCAAGAAACGGTTGATTTCATAAAATCTAATAATGGAAAAGTAGGCGCATACAAAGCATTTGATATTGCCAAGTTTGAACAAGTGAAATTTTTTGCAGAAGAACTTCATGCTCAACATGGCGCAATGGATGTGGTGATGAATATTGCAGGAATTTCGGCTTGGGGTGCAGTGGACAAAATGCCGCACGAAGAATGGAACAACATTATTGACATCAACCTGAAAGGGCCAATTCATATTATCGAAAGTTTTGTACCAGCAATGATGCAGCAACAAAAAGGGCATATCGTAAATGTATCATCTGCCGCAGGGCTTTTCGGTTTGCCGTGGCATGGTGCTTACAGCGCAAGTAAATACGGGCTTCGCGGCTTAACTGATGTTTTGCGCAACGATTTGAAACGCCATAACATTCGAGTTCATTTGGTTTGCCCAGGCGCGGTAGATACAGGATTAGTGCATACCATAAAAATATCGGGCATTACTATTTCTGATGCCGAAATGCAACAGCTAAAATCGCGTTTTCAAAAACATGCCATTAGCCCCAAACACGCAGCGCAAAAAATTTTGAAAGGAATTGAACGCAACAACTACCTTATTTTTACATCGCTTGATATTCGCTTCGGATATTGGACGAAACAAAAGTTTACTTTTCTGTATGAATTCGTGATGCAGAAAATGAATGATTATTTTCAGAACACATTAACAGGAAAGTAACATGCAAGATGTACTCATTCCAAAACAAGGTTGGCACAACATACCTCAAAGAATAAATACTCCCGTTCACAGCAAACAAAACTGGTTGTTTAAAGTAAGTGGAAAGGCGGCAAAATTGTTTGGCAGAAACGAAGTGCCTGATGTTTTCAAATTGCTGCAAATAAACAAAAGGCTGTTTTGGCCGTGGCTATACTTTGCTTCAAAACTAATGCCTTATGGAAAATTATTGGGCAGAGAACGCGAGCTGATTATTCTTCGCGTAGCATGGTTGTGCAGATGCAGATATGAATGGGGGCAGCATATTGACGTAGGTTTTAAAAATGGCTTGACGGATAAAGATGTAGTAAATGTTTCTGTCGGTTGCGCTGCATTTGAAAATGAAAAAGAAAAAGCGTTGCTATCGGCTTGCGATGAACTAATAAGCAATCAACTTATTTCAGAAAACACATGGGAAGTGCTTTCTAAACTATATTCCGAAAAACTGTTGATTGAAATTTTAATGCTGGTGGGAAATTACCAAATGCTTGCCGGTTTTCTAAACAGCATTGGTTTGCAATTAGAGACTTCTACCGAAAAAGTAGTACAAGAATTTAACGATAGGATAAAAAATGAGTTGAAAGGCGAGTTTGGCAATTAGCCCCTCCCCTTTCAACTCTTAAAAGTAAAAGACTATTTTTTCAACAAATCTCTAATTTCTTCCAATAGCACTTCTTCGCGCGGTGGAGCGGCAGGTGCAGCAGGTGCGGCAGCCTCTTCTTTCTTCATTTTATTAATACCTTTTACAGCAATAAAAATTGCAAATGCAATAATCGTAAAATCGAAAATTGACTGAATAAATGCACCATAATTAAGTGTTACTGCCGGTGTAGCCTCATCAACAGCAGCTTTCAATACAACTTTTAAATCTTTAAAATCAACACCGCCAATCAAAATACCCAAAGGTGGCATCACAATGTCGTTTACAAAAGATGAAACAATTTTACCAAATGCACCGCCAATGATTACACCCACTGCCAAGTCCACTACATTGCCTTTTACTGCAAACTCTCTAAATTCTTTTACGAAACTCATACTGCTGATATTTTGTGTTATTGAATAAGTCAAATAACATCAAAAAAAATTACAAGTCAAAAAGTATCATTGCAACTTTTTCAACATCTGTTCATTCTATATTGTTAAGTTCACTTACTTTCGGATGACTTAACAAAAACGGATGAAGTATATTTTACTTTTTGCAACTATTGTGGTTGCCTCGATTTCCTTTGCACAAAATAATGTGGGCATAGGTACAAACCTTCCCAATCCCAATGCGATATTAGATTTAGACCCACCTGCAAAAGATAAAGGATTCCTCACACCACGGCTCAATCAAGCACAAAGAGTAGCCTTGGGAGCCGCACTTGGCAACAACGACAAAGGCTTACTGGTTTTTGACCCAATTGATACGCTGTTTTATTTTTGGGATGGCACAAAATGGATTCCTTTTCCAGTTGATACAGACCAGCAAACACTAACTTTTGATGCAAACACAAACACATTAAGTATCAGCAATGGAAATTCAGTAAACATTCCAGTTTCAACCGGGCCCACCGGAGCAACAGGGGCGCAAGGGCAACAAGGCACACCGGGTGCTAATGGAGTTACAGGGGCTACCGGCCCCACAGGGCAATCGGCTCCAGGAAGTTATAACTCAACTTTTGCATTTAACCCTTCGGGCACAGCAGCAATAACTGATGGCGGTGGCACACTCACAACTACTGGTTCGGCTTGGCTTGCTGGAGGCAACACAACACCAAGCAGCAATAATATTGGACAAACGGGGAATCAACCATTGGTATTTATTACCAACAACCAAAACAGAATGAGCGTGGAAGCAAATGGAGATGTTTTTGTAGCAGGTTCAAAACCAATCATCATCAGGCGTTTCTCGTGCAACGGCTGCGACAATCCCGATCGCGACACAGGTGTAAACACAACCGATTGGGTGGCTTATGTTGGTGGCATTTACCCTACCAACAACACTAGCACCGACACACGCAGTGTGCGATTTGCCATGTATCCTAAAAACAATACTTGGTGGTTTAAAGGCGACTTAGAGTCGCCCGGCAACGAAACCTGGAGCGTAGATGTTGTATTTGTAAAACGTCAGTTGGTTGATGACCAACGCCCTGCCAATCCGCAAGGTGGCGGCACCGGATTTTAGATTTGTTTGCCATTACTTGTTTGTAATAACTTACTTTTGCCACACAATGCAAACTACATTATCTAACAATCTTCCTCCACATGCAAAAGTGTGGATTTATGCTGCAAACAGAGTATTTGACGCTACCGAAGCAGCAGAAATAAACGAAAAGGCAAGGCAGTTTGCTGCCCAATGGACTGCCCACAAGCAACAGCTTTCTTCAAACGGTGGTCTTCTCTATAACTGCTTTATTGTATTGATGGTTGATGAATCTATGACGGGGGCAAGCGGCTGTTCTATTGATAGTTCGGTTCGGTTTGTAAAAGAATTGGGAGCAAGCTACCATGCAGATTTTTTCAATAGAATGTTGCTTTACTATGTTGATGAAGAAAATCAATTGCAGATTCTTTCTTTCAATGATGCCGCCAATGCTTTTACACAAGGTAAAATCAATGAAGCAACTCAGGTTTTTAACAACTTGGTAAATACAAAAGAGGCTTTTGATAACAACTGGAAAATCAGTCTTGCTCAAAGCCCTTTATTGAAGTTTGTTGCAACCCCTCAGTCTTCTTTTAATCTTTCATTGTAATTCTGTGGAAATCAATTCGGGCGAATCGCTTCCGTTGATGGAGCATTTTAATACTGTACAAGGCGAGGGATTTCACTCGGGCAAAGCAGCATACTTTTTGCGCCTTGGCAGTTGCGACATTGGCTGTCCTTGGTGCGATGTAAAAGAGAGTTGGGACGCTTCGGCTCATCCGCAGGTTTTGGTAAAAGAGATGTATCGGTATGTTAGCGATGCCGAAGCAAACACCTGCGTTGTAACCGGAGGCGAGCCTATGCTTCACAACTTACTGTTTCTTACAGAGTTATTTCAAAAAAACAACATTCAACTTCACGTAGAAACATCGGGCGCATATCCTATTTCCGGCAATTGGGATTGGATAACCATCTCGCCAAAAAAGTTCAAAAAGCCGCTCGTTCAAAATCTTAAAATTGCTAACGAATTAAAAGTGGTAATCTTTCATCCAAACGACTTTAGATGGGCAGAAGAAAATGCTGCACTGGTAGAAAAAAATTGTGTTTTGTATTTACAACCCGAGTGGAGTAAAAGCGATGAAATGATACCGCTGATGGTAGAATACGTAAAGAAAAATCCTAAATGGATGATTTCATTACAAATTCACAAATTCATGAACATACCGTGAATTAGTTGAGCGACATAGTTGAAATAGAATAATCTACCTGCTCGCTAAAAGCAAGCTCGTGAAGAATATATTCAACATGAGCTGCAATTGGAAAGCGCTCTAAATATTCAACGGCTTCACTTTCGGAAGCGCAATTAAATATCACCCACAATTTAGAGCGATCTAAAGCCAAAGAGTATGACGAAATAACACCTTGTTGAAACAACTTATTTACAAAAGCCCGTTGCTTAGGTATCATATCAATAAGTTCATTACTCATATAAACCGGAAAGTGAATTTCTGCTATAAATTGATTCATGATTGCAATATAAAACTTGAATTGTTTATGTGCAAGTGCTAAAGTTGCAATTGTACCAATATCGCTATTGCTACAAAACCACTATTTATTAAGCCATACGCTTTTGAAATTGCGATATTCCATTCCATTAACAGGGAAATTGCGCACGTATGTTTGAACTAACCTGCGGTTGATGTTATAATAGATAGGCAACATCACTGCATCGTTCACTGCAATCTGGTCGAGTTGCTCGTACAAACGATTGCGCTTTTCAAAATCGGTAGTAGAAAGTGCTTCTTGAAACAACTTATCGTAAACCGGATTTTTGTATCGGTAAGCATTTAGATAAGCTTTGTCGGTTGGTTTTGCCGGAACATGCTTGCCATAACAAAGATTGAGGAAGTTTTCGGGGTCGGGGTAATCTGCAATCCAACCCGCGCGCCAAAATGAAGCCTTTCCAACTTCATAATTTTCTAAATGTTGAGCAAATGGCAACTGTGTGATGTTTACTTCCACATTAAGGTTTTCTTTCAGCATTGCTGTTATTGCCTCGGCCACTTTTTCATTTCTGCCGCCACCGCTATTTATCTGCAATGTAACCTTAGGAAAGCCCTTGCCATCGGGAAAACCAGCTTGTTTCAATTCTTCGCGCGCTTTTACCAAATCAAAATTATAACCCTTTACTGCTTCGTTATTAAAGCCCGCCATACCAATTGGCACAATGCCGTTAAATGCAGGAACCCCCTCTCCTTTTACTGTATAATCAACAATTTTTGCTCGATCGATGGCATAGCAAAATGCTTTTCGTACATGCACATTGCTGAAAATTTTATCGGTGTGTAAAAAACCATAGTATGCAAGTGCCAACTCGGTAGTTTTTTGCAATTCAAATTTCTTGTACTCTCCTTGCGGATTGCCATTCTTATCTAATATTTCGGTGATGGCATCTAAAGGCAGACGATACTTCATTTCTAAGTTTGCTTTACGAAACTCAAGCATCTCTACTTTTTCTTCTTTAATGAAACTGAATTTAACACCATCTAAATAAGGCAATTGATTGCCAAACTCATCTTTTGCCCAATACTTTTCGTTTCGGGCAAGGTACACACCTTCATCCGTCAATATTTTTTTAATAACAAACGGTCCGGTCCCCACTGCTTTGTCGCGCATTTCTTCGCCATATTTTTCCAATGCTTCTTTGGGAAAAACAGCGCAAAATGGCATAGCCAAGCGCGATAAAAATCCTGCAAAAGGCTGCTCTAAACTTATTACAAGAGTGTAGTCATCTACAGCTTTCACCCCAAAATCAACACTCTTTGTATCTTTTGCATCATACATTGCTTTTGCGCCTTTCACTACGCTTTCAAACAGCCAAAAACCTTGATTGGATGCTGCGGGTGTACATAATTTTTCAAAACAATAAAGAAAGTCGTGCGCTGTTACCTCGCGCCCTTTTCCATCGGCAAAACAAGCATCGTCATGAAAAAAAACACCTTTGCGAATCTTGAATATAAACTTCGTTGCCGAGTCATTCACCGACCAGCTTTCGGCAAGAGCCGGCTCTATACTCAAATCTGCCTGATTCATTACTACCAAGCCTTCATATACTTGATTGGTAATTCGATGCCCAACAACTTCTGTAATATTTTGAGGAAAAATAGAACGAAAATATTCGGTTTCGTTTTCGCGAAAAACACCACCATACTTTACACCGCCTTTTGCTTTGCGTGTTTCTTTTTCCTTTTCGGCACCACCATTATTGCATGAAGAAAGTAGTGCGGCAAACAGCATTGCAAGACATAGATATTTTGACATTAAACAGTTTGTTTTTTTATTGAATAGAACGGGCGCAATTATAATGCGATTACCCAAGAATATTGCACTATGCTAATCGCTAAACTTACAGCCATCTATTTCTAAAATCAAATCTTTGCCGTAAGCCATTGCGGGCGATTGATAGCCTGTTTTAAAATTATCGTTCAACACCTTCTCTGTTATCAGCACAGCAGTAAGCGATGTGAGTTGATAGCCTTCAGGCGTTTGCAATCGCGCTTCTAAAGATTTGCCGGCTGCATTTTCAACTCGCGCCCAAAAAAAACTCCTGCCTTCCAGCCTTTGTTTTGCAGATGGACCGGGCTTGCGCTTATCAACCTGTGCTTTCAAAAAAGACTTTACAAACCCCAATTTAAAGAACCATCGCAGATAGTTAGAGCGTTTCATTTGCGCAACCAAAGCAGGTGTAACCGCCATAAACACTTCAATATTTGCAATACCTGTACTTCTATATGCAGTTGATAAATCGCCCCAGGGTATTGTAGATGCCAGTGTTTTAAACACACCGAAATTTATTTCCTGCACTTTGTATGCTGCGCCAACACTTACCAGTTTGCCGTCTTTTCGTATTTTGCCGCCTTCGTCCAAGCCCTCAATCATTGTTTTTGCTGTGCCTCTACTAAAGCCACTTTTTACACTTGCAAATGCTAACTGCAAATGAGTGGCATCGGGTAGTTTTGCCTTCAAATAGTTGGCTAAACAGTCAGAAGGTACTACATCAAATCCAACACCCGGCATTACCATAATACCAGCCGCTTTGGCAGCATCATCTTTTGCAGCACAGCCTTCAAACACCTGATACTCGCCCGTAATATCCAAATAGTGTGTTTTGGTTTTAATGCAAGCGTCTAACATCAGTTGGTAGGTGTGAATGAAAGGCCCAGCAGCATGAATCACCAATTTGCATTTACTTAAAACCGATTCTAATTTCTGAACATTATTCAACTCAAACGCTTCAAAGTTCAATCCATGCGCTTTTGCAATATCATGTAGTGCAGCAGCATTTCGCCCGGCAATCAATGGCTTAATACCTTTAGCTACTAATGCATCAACAATCAATTTGCCGGTGTAACCTGTGGCTCCGTAAAGTAGAATTTGGTTCTTCATTGTTTCAAACTTATCTGTTTTTGACAATGGTGCAATTATTTTTAATACAATAATCGTTTGGTTTGAAAAACTGTGGTTAAAATTGTGGCTTCAAACAGAGAGCAGTTTATTAAAAACAGAAAACACAACTCATGTTGCTGAGAATAAATCCTGATAATATTGACGAGCGATTGATTTGGCAGGTGTGCAATTGTTTACGAAAAGGAGGTGTAATTATTTATCCCACCGATACTGTTTACACACTGGGTTGCGACCTTACGCATCGCAGCGCTTACGAAAAAATATGCAAGCTAAAAAACATCAGACCCAACAAAGCAAATTTCTCAATAGTATGTTACGATCTTAGCCACATCAGCGATTTCACCCAAAGCCTCAGAACACCCATTTACAAAATGATGAAGCGTGTATTGCCCGGCCCTTACACATTCATTTTAAATGGAAACAATAACCTTTCAAAAATTTATGGTTACCCTAAAAAAACCATAGGTATTCGTGTGCCCGATAATAATATTGCCCGTGCTATTGTAGATGAATTAGGCTCGCCTATTCTTTCGGCATCTATAAAAAATCAAGATACAGTTTTAGAATACATTACCGACCCCGAAGAAATTTATCAGCAATATGAAGGCATTGTGGATATTGTAATTGATGGCGGTTTTGGCGGCAATGTGCCATCTTCGGTAATTGATTGCAGTGGCGACCAACCGACTGTTGTGCGTGAAGGTGCAGGCAACTTGCCTGTGTTTTAGTTTTTTGCTTCTTTGCTGCAAATCAAATTTTAATGAACGTCAGCGCAACCGATATAATACAAAGTCTTTCGCAAAGGTTTAGGGCAGAAAAAGCAACAGCGTTCAGTACAGTTATTCATATTGATTTATCGGGTAAAGATGCCGTTGCCTATACTATAGAAATTGCAGATGGTAAGTTTTTGCTAAAGCAAGGCTTGATTGGCACCGCAACATGCAGCATAAAATGCGATGCCGAAAATTACATTGCATTAGAAACTGGAAAACTAAACCCACAATTGGCATTGGTAAGCGGCAAAGTTTCAGTAAGCAACATTGAAGAAATGCTTAGGTTCATTAAATGTTTCAAAAGATTTGATGAAACCAAAGACTTGCAACCAAACAACCCTTGGCAAGAATTTACTATCACCGAGCGACCACAACTAACAGGGCCGCTAAAAGGTATAAGAATATTAGATTTTACTCGTTTGTTACCCGGGCCAATAGCCACCATGTTTCTGGCTCAACAAGGTGCAGATGTAATAAAAATTGAAGACCCCGACAATCCAGATTACATACGTTCGTTTCAACCGCAGATGCAAGGCTACTCAGCTTTTTATCTTGCACTAAACAGCAACAAGCGCAGTTTAGCCATCAACTTTTTTACCGATGAAGGCAAAGCAGTTATTCATCAATTGATTAAAGAAGCCGATGTACTTATTGAACAATACCGCCCCGGTGTAATGGCAAAATGCCAATTAGATTACGCAACAGTAAAATCAATAAATCCAACATTGATTTATGTATCGGTTACCGGCTATGGTAACAATTCATCGCTTGCCAATAATGCCGGACACGACTTGAATTACATAGCGCATTGTGGATTGCCATACGTTTCGGGCCACACCCCTACCCTGCCCGGATTTCAGGCTGCCGATATTGCCGGAGGTGCTTATATGTCAATGAACGCCATTACTACAGCACTTTACGAAAGAGAAAAAACAGGAAAAGGTAACTTTGTGAATGTAGCAATGACCGATTGTGTATTGCCTTTGATGGCTTTGCCTTTGGCGTTGCAACAACATAAAGATGAAAATGTAAGCGCGTTAAATTTTGAACTGGCAGGCAGCATTGCCAATTATAACATCTATGAATGTGCCGATGAAAAGCATGTAGCTCTTGGAGCATTAGAACCAAAATTTTGGAGCGCTTTTTGCGAAGCAGTAAACAAACCAAGTTGGAAAGAATTGATTATTGCGGATGCCAGAAACATCTCCGAATTGAAAGAAGAGCTTAGTAAACTTTTCAAATCAAAAACACAACAAGATTGGATTCAATTTTTAAAAAATACAGATTGTTGTATTACGCCAGTAAACAACTTAAAAGAAGTATTGGATGATAAATATCTAAACGAACAAAATCTGTTTATTGAAAATCAACATCCGGCTATGGGTAATTTTAAGACCTTGCGCCACCCACTTAACTTTGAAAGTACGAACTTTGCACAAAACTGGATTGCACCGGAGCTGGGTGCCGATACATTTGCTATTTTAAAACAAACCGGATACAACGATGAGGAAATCAATATGTTGCTTCAAAAAAGAATCATTCATTAGCATTACATTACTGCTACTTACATTCTCATTTTCAACAACATACGCTGGCGATGTAAAAAAAGGATTTAAGTTGCTGAATACGGGAGTGTATAACGAAGCCATTCAAAATTTCTATGACGAGTTAAAGAGTTCACCGGAAAATGTAGCTGCCAATTACGGCCTCGCAAAAATTTTCAAAGCAAAAGATTTTAAACGTTACAATCTCGATTCGGCATTTCTTTTTGCACAACGGGCTTTTGTAAAAACACCATTAAACCCCGATGATAAGGAAAGCAAAAAGTATCTTGAGTTTGGGGTACGCGACTTCACTGTTCAAGAATTATATAACACAATTCAAAAGGAAGCTTTTGACAATGCTAATAAAACAAACACCATAGAGGCTTACAATCACTTTATTGCTACATACAAAGACAAAGCATTTGTAAAACAAAGTACTGAAAAACGAAATACACTTGCATTTGATGCTGCAAAAAAAGTAAACACCGCTGAGGCTATAAAGGTGTTTATGACCGATTATCCCGAGTCAATTGAAACAGCCAAAGCTTCGTTGCTATACGAAGAGCTTCTTTACAAATCTGTTACTGCCGATGGCAAAACCGAATCGTATAAAAAGTATATGGAGCAATATCCAAAAGGTACATATTACAACGAAGCGAAAACAAATTTTGAACAAAGAGGCTTTGAAACTATACTAAAAGAAAACAAATTGGATGCTTATGTTCGTTTTGAAAAAAGCTATCCAAATCATCCACAAATTGGGCGCGTTCAGGATAGCATTTATGTATTTATAACCAAAGAAGGCGAAGCAGATTTATTCAAGCACTTTATTCGCTTTTACCCACAAAACAGAAACATTTTTCAGGCTTGGAAAGAACTGTATGCAGTAGAAACCATTCACGACACACCCGAAGAACATGGAAATTTCTTGAAGACCAACACAAATTTTCCATTTAAAAGTGATGCAGAACAAAATTTAGAGAGAGCGAAAATTGAATATAAAGTTTTTAACCGCGATGATAAATCGGGCTACATTAATGCTGCCGATGGAACTGAATTGATACCAATTCAATATACCGAAGCCAACGATTTTGTAAATGGCTTGGCGGTAGTAGCAATGGATGAATGCAGCGACAAATGCAATTACTATTACATCAATAAAAAAGGTGATACTGCCTTTGCCGGCATCTTTAATTATGCCGGAGATTTTGTGGATGGCAGAGCAGTTGTTGGCTTTGGTAATTGCGATGAAGATTCGTGCAAATACGGTGTAATAGATAAAAGGGGAAAGTTTGTTATACCAGCCATTTACGATGAGGTAGATGATGTAAGCGAAGGTTTTTATGCAGCAGCACGCAATGAAAAGTTTGGTTATTTAGATAAAAAAGGTCGGCTTGCAGTTGCATTTAACTACTTAGATGCCCGTGGAATAAAGGAAGGTAAAGGCGCTGTAAAAACCGACTCGGGTTGGATTTTTATTGACACCACCGGCACCCAAGTAATTGAAAGAAAGTTTGCCAAAACATCTTCGTTTGCAAATGGGCTTTGCGCTGTTACACTAAATGATTCTACGTGGGGCTATATCAACAATTCCGGCAATTGGGCAATATTGCCAAGCTATGCCGAAACCGGAGATTTTGATAAAGGATTTGCCGTGGTTGCCATTAGAGAGCGCGACAAAAAGAACAAAAATATTTTCGTTTATCAGCGATACAAAATTGATATTTCTGGAAAAGTAATAGAAAAGCTCACCGCACCTGTTATTGCAAAAACCAAAAGGAAAAAGAAAAAATAGCTTTCTTGTTCACTTTGAGAACTGCTTGTAATTATTCAACAACACACAATTCATTACTTTCGCCAACTTAGCAAAGCAATTTTCAATTTACACACACGTTTAATAGAATCACTTTCAACTTGATGAAATTTTTTGCCTTTTCGATATTCAGTTTTATTGCATTGAGCTTATCGGCTCAGGAAGTATTGCTACCGTTACTTTCCAACCCTGCCATAAAGTATAGAACCCAATTAAAAGCACCTAACCTTGCTGCATCGCGTTATGATGTTACTGGTACTTTATTGGTAGAAAGCAACACACTTTCGCTGCCATTTTTAGATGATTTTTCGAGCAACAAAACGCGCAAATTCGATTTTCCTGAAAATTACATTTTCGATTCAATTCTAAATGCCACAGGGCCATGTATGAATGCGAATCTTGTAACTACCATTCAGGCAAGATTTCACAAACTGCAAAGTTGGGATTACACATACAACATCACACTTCAGCAAATAGACTCTACAGCCAAAGCACCTGTTGTATTTAATTACTTTTCTTCCACAGGGCCTTTATGTTTAAATGCACCTCCCAGCAACTTTCAGTTTTTTCCCGAATACTACACTTATACATTCAACCCGCAAACGGGCGCAAAAATTGACTCACAGTTAGTGGTAAACGACACCCTCAATCCCGACACCTTGATTGATTACGCACCCAAAATTTACAAAGCAAAACTTGCTGATGAATGGTTATGGATGGATAATTACGCTTTTGTAAACAACACCTATCCTATTTTTCCACCCACAATTGGTGTTGCTACTTTAGATGGCTTAAACGAAAATGGAAGACCTTACGATCCATTTATAAGTAACAACGCTTATGGTAGAGCCGATAGGCTTACTTCCAAACCAATAAATCTCACCGGCTTGTCGGAAGCCGACTCTTTGTACTTGAGTTTCTTTTATCAACCAATGGGTTTAGGCGATTACCCTAATGCAATAGATTCTTTGATTCTTGAGTTTAGAAATGAATATACCGGAGTGTGGGAGGTAGTGTGGCGCAGGCGAGGTTTTGCCGCAGCGCCAAGAGATACGGCACTCGATTTTAAACAAGTAATGATACCTTTTCCGGCAACTGTAGTTCCATTAACTAACTATTTCTACAACGGGTTTCAATTTCGTTTTCGCAACAAAGGTTCTATTAACGGCAACAACGACCACTGGCATATTGATTATGTAAAGTTGGATAAAAACAGAAGTCTGAACGACACTATCATCAATGATATTGCTTTTATAAATCCTATTTCTACCATCCTGAACAATTACTACACCATGCCTGCCGACCAATATAATGGAGTGGATGATTTAAGCGATACACTAAACTTGTATGTCCGCAATTTGAACTATTACAACAACAATGCTCCGGCAACCAATTTTCAAGGCAATGCAAATGAAACTTTTCCGGCAACATCGGTAATTTTTAACGCTCCCTTGCAAACCTTCAACGCTGGCTACTCCAACACAATCAGCATCAATCCTAAAACAGATTTCACCTTACCAGCATCGCTCGGCAATACCGATAGTGTTTCTGTTTTCATAAAAGAATGGATTAGCCCAAATGATATTTTACCTTCCAACGACACCGTAAGTGCCACCCAAGTATTTTACAATGAACTTGCATACGATGACGGCTCTGCCGAAAAAGCCTATGGCATTATTGGCGATGTAAACAAGGTGAAAAAAGTGGGTTACGAGTTTTTACTCAACAAGCCCGATACTTTATCGGGATTCAAAGTAATGTTTACCAATATTGATGCCAATGTAAATAATTTGGTTTTTCAATTCAGTGTTTGGGATTCAATACAACTGAATCAATACGTACCCGATGTGCCACTTTGGACCTCGGCAAACATGACCCCAAAGTACATTGACTCGGTTGATGGTTTTGCTGTTTTTAGAATGGATACTCAACTGCTGCTTAGTGGTAAATTTTATTTCGGCTGGACCCAAACAGATGATAGAAATATTCAAATTGGTTATGATAGAAACAGTACTCGCGGCTGCGAACACATTTATTATTATACCGAGCAAACATGGAAAAAATCAAGCATCTGCTCCACCTTACCAGGTTCAATAATGATTCATCTTTTGTTTGGCGATACCAACAAAATAAAACCAACCTCAATTGTTGATTTGCGCAAAGAGATACTGGATGTAAAGTTGTATCCCAATCCAACTTTCGACCGCATCAATTTTGAACTGCAAGATGAACCCACCAACTACACAGTAGCAGTTTACGATTTGATGGGTAGAAAAAGACAGTCGCAGACCTTGCTATCAAATTCAGTTTCTTTAAATGAAATTGAAAACGGCATGTGTTTTGTTGCAATAACACATTTGCCCAGCCAAAAAAGTGTAGTGAAAAAAGTAATGAAATTGTAAACTGACTTAATCTATCTTCTTCAGTTCCTAATTCATGATTTAGCCATTTTTAGTTATTTAATCAAAGTATCGCCTTACAGCTTTGAATAAATGGCATAATTTTGAGCCATGTTTTCTATAGCCGATATTTTATCTATCTCCATTTCGCTTTTTGCAGTTATTGATATTGTGGGAAACATTCCGGTGATTCTTTCGATGAAACAAAAACAACTACAGTTTCATCCGGGCATTGCCACCGCCTTTGCTGCAATGCTGATGATTGCCTTTCTTTTTGCCGGCAATACGCTGTTAAGCCTAATGGGTATTGATGTACAATCTTTTGCTATTGCGGGTTCTATCGTAATTTTCATCATCGGCATAGAAATGATTTTAGGCAGAAGTTTTTTTAAAGCCGACCCCGAAGTGGGCAAAAGCGGCAGCATTGTTCCGCTTGCATTTCCGCTACTGGCTGGTGCCGGCACACTTACAACCATCATTTCGCTCCGCGCAGTTTATTCTGTTCCAAACATCATTGCCGGCATTTTGATAAACCTCGTAATCATGTATCTAACATTAATTAGCCTTGATTGGATTGAAGCTAAACTGAGCAAGAATACACTTAGCGCAATGAACAAATTTTTTGGCGTGTTGCTTGTGGCAATTTCGGTAAAAATTTTCACCAATGCAGTAATAGTATTGGCAAAAAACTTTTAAAGAAAATACGCTGTTGTTGTGCAACGAAAGGCTTGAAGAAAACTGCTAAATCTTCAACAATTTTATCACATATCGTTTATCGTTTACTTGCAAATGCAGATAGTAAATTCCGGGTGCGTGATCATGCAATTCAATTTTACTTTTACCAATAATAACTTTTCGTGCAATAATTTCCTGCCCTATGTGATTGCGCAACTCCATTTGTGCCATTACATCGGCATGTAAATCCAACTCAAAAGAATAGTTGAATGGATTGGGCGCAACTGTAATCAGCAAATTAGATTCTACATCTTTTATCAATGTATTTTGAACTAAATGAACTGTATCTGCCGCTACTGCAGTGCAACCATTAGCATCGGCAACAGTAACAGAATAAATGCCAGGCGAAAGCCCAGCTGCTGTTTGCGAAGTTTGATTTCCGGCATCATCCCACGTATATGTAAATGGAGCTATGCCGCCAGTAACATTTGCAGTTACAGTGCCATGAATAGAAAAGTTGATATTGTCGGTTGCCGTAGCTACAACAACTGGTGGAGCAAGTACCTGAGCATACAAATTTTTTGTAACAGTATCTGCACCAAACTGATTTTTTACAATCAAAATCACATCGAAAAAACCCGCAGTTGGGTAAGTAACAGTTGGGTTTTGCAGTATAGATGACGAAGGCACTCCACCATCAAAAAACCACTCAAAAGAATCTGCATTGCACAATGCGGATTGTGTATATTCAACCTGCAAACCTGCACAGCCGGTTTGGCTATTACTTTCAAACTCGGCAACCACAGGGCGCACCACAACAAAGTCTTCAAATTCAACAGTATCGCGCCCTGCTTCGTTTATTCCAATCAACGAAACATTGTAAACACCCGGTGTGCTGTATGTTACTTTCGGAAAAACTTCAGTGGATAAAGATGGATTGCCTCCCGGAAAAGACCAAAGCAAAGTATCGGGGTCGTTAAGCGATAGGTTAGAAAAACTGATAGTATCATTCACACAAAATACAGTTTTAGAAGCCGAAAAGTTTACTATTGGCGGCACGTTGGCAATGCTGGTAGAATCTTTTATTCTAAATAAATCAAAACCACCTTCTACTAAGTGCCCTGTAGATGAATCGAAAGTGCGCACTATCAAACGCATATTGTTTGAAGGAGCAATGTAATCGTTCAAGCGGTATGATTTAAACAGCCATTGGCTTAGTGAAGCGGTAGAAACAGAATTGCGTTCCAACACCACTGTTTGCATTCCATTTGTTATTGAAACAATCAGCGAATCATCTGGATTGCCCGAGCCGCCACCATTATAAAACCATCTATAGTAACTCAAAATGGGTTCGTTGTATGTAGTTAAATCAAAAACAGGAGATGTGAGAATTGTTGTACCATCATCCACATCATCGGTGCCGGCTTGCCCACCGCCATTGCCGCTAACAAAACATTGACTACCAAAATCGCCCGTTACATCTACATCTACATTTACTTTATAGGTAACATTGCTCGCTGTATAAGTAGTACCAACCGGATTGCCACGCAACCATTTTCCAGAAACTGCATTGCCCGATTCTGTCCAATTAAAATTCAGCAAAAAATCATCGTAATACCCCGGGTTTATCAATA
>Ga0209573_1001220_pt1 | contig 41887 bp, 32 predicted proteins | sample TNRBio252014_DNA_FD_185870 | JGI IMG/M metagenome (GOLD analysis project Ga0209573, IMG submission 185870) | Wastewater treatment Type I Accumulibacter community from EBPR Bioreactor in Madison, WI, USA - TNR Reactor_6/25/2014_ DNA (SPAdes)... | ecosystem: Engineered > Bioreactor > EBPR >...
CAGATCGACGAGGCCATTGCCAGCGGGATCACGACGATGCTCGGTGGGGGGACGGGGCCGGCCACAGGGACCAACGCGACAACCTGCACGCCCGGCGCGTGGAATCTCGCCCGCATGCTCGAGGCCGCGGAGGAATACCCGATGAATCTCGGTTTCCTCGGGAAGGGGAATTGTTCGACCCATGCGCCGCTGACCGAGCAGATCGTGGCCGGGGCGATCGGTCTGAAACTGCACGAGGATTGGGGCACCCACGCCGGTGCGATTGATTCGTGCCTGGCCGTGGCGGACGAGATGGACGTGCAGGTCGCGATCCACACCGACACCCTCAACGAAGCGGGCTTCGTCGAGCGAACCCTCGAGGCGATCGCCGGCCGCACCATCCACACCTATCACTCCGAGGGAGCAGGGGGCGGACATGCCCCCGACATCCTGCGAGTTTGCGCCGAGCAGAACATCCTGCCCTCGTCGACGAATCCGACGCGCCCCTTCACCGTCAACACCCTCGACGAGCATCTCGACATGCTCATGGTCTGCCACCACCTCGATACGAAGATTCCCGAGGATGTGGCGTTCGCCGAGTCACGCATCCGGCCGCAGACAATCGCGGCCGAGGACATCCTTCACGATCTCGGGGCGATCTCGATGATCTCGAGCGACAGCCAGGCGATGGGCCGGGTCGGGGAGGTCGTCTGCCGCACCTGGCAGACCGCCGACAAGATGAAGGCCCAGTTCGGCAAACTCGAGTCCGCCCTGCATCCCGCGGCCGACAACTACCGCGCCCTTCGTTACATCGCGAAGTACACGATCAATCCCGCGATCACCCACGGGATCTCCCATTTCGTCGGTTCCCTCGCGATCGGAAAATTCGCGGACCTCGTCGTGTGGAAGCCGGCCTTTTTCGGCACCAAACCCGAACTCATTCTGAAGGGCGGCATGATCGCCTGCGCGAACATGGGTGATCCCAACGCCTCCATTCCGACGCCGCAGCCGATGATGTACCGACCGCAATTCGGAGCCCATGGCCGCGCGAAGGGATCGTCCTCGGTTACCTTTGTCAGCCAGGCTTCGCTTGATGCGGGGGTCGTTCAAAAACTCGATCTGAGGAAGATGCTCGTGCCCGTGTCGAACTGCCGCAAGATCGCCAAGGCCAACCTGCTCTTCAACGACGCCACCCCGAAAATCGAGGTCGATCCCGAGACCTACACGGTGAAAGCCGACGGCGTCATTCTCACCTGCGAGCCGGCCAAGGTACTGCCGATGGCCCAGCGCTACTTCCTTTTCTGATCCGCCCATGCCCATCGTCGAGAAAGCGATCGAGGCGGGTCCGGGGGAGCTCGATCTGGTCGTCGTCGAGGTGGATAGACACAGCCTCCAGAAGTGCCGCTGGCGGAAGAGCGCCGCCGACGGCACCGACTTCGCCTTCTCCCTGCGCGAGCCGCTCGCCGACGGCGCCTGCGTCCTCGAGACCGACTCGAAGCGCTACCGCGTCTGCCAGTTGCCCGAAGCCGTCCTCATCATTCCCTTGCCCGGCGATCCCCTCGAGGTGGCGCGTCTCGCCTGGGCCATCGGCAATCTCCACCAGCCCATCGAGGCACGGGATGCGGGCCTCCTCGTCGGCGATGATCCCTCGGTGCGCCGTCTCCTCGGCGCGATGGGGATTGGATTCGAGAGTGGCGTCGAGGTCTTCCGTCCGCCGGTTGGTGCGAGCGCGAACCATCACGTCCATGTGCCCGGTCTCGAGTACGAGCACCGGCATTTCATTTTCGGCCACGAGAGTGCCTCGCCCTTCTGACCGAACCCTGACATGAGCACCAACGATCAATCCAGCGCCGCTCCCGCCTGGCTCGGCCTGCTCCTTCAGGTCACCGACACCGCCTATCCAACGGGAGCCTTCGCGCACTCCGGCGGGCTCGAGGGCATGATGCAGCTCGGTCAGGTCCGCGATCTCGATGGACTCGCGCGTTTCCTCGATCGCAGCGTCCTCCTGACCCTGGAACGCTGCCACCTGCCCCTGTTGCGCCTCAGCCGCGAGGCCGCGCTCGATCTCGATGGAGCCACCATTGCCCGGCTCGATGAAATCGCCGGAGCCCTCTGTCCGCCCGAAGAGCTCCGTCTCGCCTCTTCCCGTTCGGGGCGGCAGCGGCTCCAGCTGCTCGCCAAGGTCATGCACCTCGACACGGTCCATCCGCGCGAGTGGGAGGCTCTCGTGCCCCGCCTGCGCGACGCCCATCTCCCCGTCGTCGCGGGGATCGAGGCCGCACTGCTTGAGATCCCCGAGGCCCCGGCGCTGCAGGCCTTCGCTTACGGAACCGTCTCCACCATCCTTTCCGCCTCCATGAAAATCATGCGGATAGGACAGACTCCGGTACAGGAACTGCTCAGTCGGATGATGACGCTGGTGCCCGGAGTCGTCGAGCGCTCGCGGGGGATCAACCTCGGGACCCTCGGTGCCTTCACCCCGGTCGCCGACATCGCCTCGGCCCGCCACAAACGGGCCGACCTGCGGCTCTTCCTCTCCTGATGAATCACCCTGACAAACCTCTCATCCGTGTCGGCATCGGCGGTCCCGTCGGATCGGGTAAAACCACGCTCGCGCTCACCCTTTGCCGCGAGTATGGGAGCCGCTTCAACATGGCGGTCGTGACCAACGACATCTACACCCGCGAGGACGCCCAGGCCCTCGTTCGTGCCGGAGCCCTGCCCGCCGAACGCATCGTCGGCGTCGAGACCGGCGGTTGTCCGCATACCGCCATCCGTGACGACATCGCCATGAATCTCGCCGCGATCGATGAGTTGAAAGAGCGCCACGAGGGGCTCGAGCTCGTCCTTGTCGAGAGCGGGGGAGACAATCTCACCGCCACCTTTTCGCCCGAGCTCGTCGATGTCTTCATCTACGTCATCGACGTGACCGAGGGCGAGGACATCCCGCGCAAGGGCGGTCCGGCCATCGCCTACAGCGACCTGCTCGTCATCAACAAGGTCGATCTCGCCCCTTACGTCGAGGTCGATCCCGCATCGATGGAGCGCGACACCCGAAAGGCCCGCGGCGACCGCCCCTTTCTTTTCTGTGATTTGAAATCACGCAAGGGCCTGCCCGAACTCTTCGCGTGGTTCGAGCGCGACGTCATGTTTTCCGATCTCGTCGGGGAGGACGTCCCGTGAAGGCGCCCGCGTCGAACGCTGTTGCGTCGAACGCGCTCCAGGGACGGCTTGATCTCGCCGCCGCCCGTCTCGACGATGGCCGGACGTCCATCGTGCGGCAATACCACACCGTGCCCTTTCATGTCGGCAAGGCCTACTGGGATGGAGCGGTGCTCATGGCCCAGGTCGTCAATCCCACCGCCGGCATCTTCGCGGGGGATCGGATGGAGTCGCTCGTGGAGGTCGGGCCCGGCGCCAGTCTCGCCGTCGCTTCGCCGAGTGCGGCGCGCGCCCACACCATGACCGGTGGCGGCAGCGCGAAGCTGGACCAGCGTTTCCGAGTCGCGCGCGACGGCTGGCTCGAGGTCGCCCCCGAGCTCTTCATTCCGCAGCGCGCCTCATCCTACCGCCAAGCCACCGAGGTCGAGGTCGAGGAGGGCGGCTCGCTCTACTTCGTCGAGACTCTCGCGCCAGGCCGTGTCGCCCATGGCGAGAGCTTCGCCTACGCCCGGCTCGACTGGACCTTTTCCCTGCGTGTCGCGGGCCGTCTCGTCGCCCTCGAGCGCGCCCTCGTCGAGCCGCCGGGCGAATGCTGGATGCTCGACGTCGCGGGGTGGGACCACGCCTATTACGCCTGTGTCTGGATGGCCGGACCCGCCCTCGCCGCTCTCGACAGCGCCCTCATCGAACGCATCGAGGCGACCTGTGAAGACGAGCCCTGTCTCGTCGGCATGTCAAAGACCGCGGGGGATTGCCATTCCATCAAGATCCTCGCCGGCAACAGCATCGTCCTGCGTCGCGCCCTCGCCACCGTGCGCGGCCACATGAGTTCCCACTTTCCTTTCTTGGCACGCAACCTGCGGAAATCTGTTTAAGGCCTGACGGATCCCCATGCACATCCCCGACGGATTTCTCGAACCCGAAGTGCTCGTTCCCCTAGGGATCGTCAGCGCCGGAGGGATCGTCCTCGCCCTTCGCCGCGTCGGCGGTGGCAGTCAGTCGAGAGCAAAGGCTCCCATCGTGGGCCTCTCCGCCGCCTTTGTCTTCGCCGCGCAGATGGTGAACTTCCCCGTCGCCAGCCAGGTCTCCGGTCACTTCCTCGGTGCGACCTTTCTCGCCATTCTCTTTGGTCCCTGGTTGGGACTGCTGGTCATGGCCTGCGTCCTCATTCTCCAGGCCCTCCTTTTCCAGGATGGCGGCATCACCGCCCTCGGTGCCAATGTGTTCAATCTCGCCATCGTCGCGAATGGTCTCAGCTATGCGGTCTTTTGTCTTGTCTCGACGCGCGCCCGGAAGACCGTCGATCGGGCACGGAATGGCTACGCCCCGCCTGCCTGGGGGCGTCGTGAGACCATCGCCGCCTTTCTCGCCGCACTCGTCTCCACTCTCGGCGCGGCGGTGGCGGTCGCCTTCGAACTGATGCCCTCCGGGGTCGCGGCCCCGGCCACCCTCCTGGCGCTCCTTCTTGGTTCGCACCTCGTCATCGGCCTCGCCGAGGCCCTCATCACCGTCGCCGTCCTCAAGGCCCTCTACAAAGCCGGCTTCGACCGTCGCGCCCTCGCCGCCTCCCGCAGTTATGGATGAACCCGAGCCAATCCGTCGCGCCTCCGACTCCCGCGTTCTGCTTTTGCTCGCAGTCGGCACGCTGGTCTTTTTGATCCTCACCCGTGTTTCCTCGCCGCTGCCCGACGGGCTCGAAGCTGCCGCGGAACGGATCGGGCATCCTGGTTCGGAGCCGGTCGGCGGCGTCGCCCTCTCCGATTGGGTTCCTTACGAATGGCTCGCCGGTTTAATCGGGGTCGCCGTCACTGGAGTCCTTCTCTGGCTCTATTGCCGACGAACTTCGCGGCCAATCGAAGAGAGTTCGGTCTGAGACCAGAGAGGGTGATATGAGACGTTTCGGGATCAGGAACTACGCGGAGAACTGGTCTGAACCGGTGGCGGGAGCGCGTCCGCTGATTGCCTCCGATCGAGCCCGCACGGGAGCCACTCTCGCCGCCATCGCCCTGGTTTCCGCCGTGCCGACGGGTGCGCCGCTCTGGATTCCGCCTGCTGGTCTGATCCTCTCTGTCGCCGTCGCTTTTGCCGCCCGCGTGCCAGCTCGCGAGGTATGGAAGCGCCTCGCCGCCGTCCTGCCCTTCGGGATCCTCGCGATCGGATTCGTGCCGTGGGCGATGCCGGGACCGAGAATCGATTTCGCGGGACTCACCCTCAGCCAACCCGGTCTCCGCCTCGCTGCTGTCGTGACGGTGAAGCTGGTCTCCGTCGCCCTGCTCCTTTCCTACCTCTCCGCCACCACTCCCGTGCCGAGGCTGTTCGCCGCGCTGCGCGCGCTGCGCGTGCCTGGGGTGCTCGTTGACATCCTCGAGTCAACCGTGCGCTACCTCGGCACCCTCGCAGGCGAAGCCAGGCAGATGATGCTCTCCTGCCGTCTCCGCGCCACCGTTCCGGTTGATGATTCGCTCCCGGTGCGATGGCGTCGGCTCGTGCATCGCTTCTCGCGTTTCGCGGCCCTCGTCGCCGGTCTCTTTCTCCGCACCTTGAAGCGCGGCGAACGTTGCGAGGTCGCCCGCGCCTCGCGCGAAATCCCGCCCGCCACCGATGAGATCACCGCTGGCACCGACGCCCGGCATGAGATTCTCATCGAGGGTCTTTGCCACGCCTATCCCGGGTCTGCGGAGAATTCCCTCTCCGGAGTGACCTTGAACATTCCCCGCGGCAAACGCATCGCCATCCTCGGTGCGAACGGTGCGGGCAAGACGACCCTGCTGCTGCACCTCAATGGAGTCCTTCTCGCCGCGAGCGGGCGGGTCACCGTTGGTGGCATCGAAGTGACACGATCCTCTCTCGCGACGATCCGCCGCCGCGTCGGGATGGTCTTCCAGAATCCCGATGACCAGGTCTTCGCTCCCACCGTGCTCCAAGACGTGCGCTACGGTCCCGAGCAGGCAGGGCACGACGAGGCCACCTGCGAGAGCCTAGCCCGCGAGGCGCTCAGCGCCGTCGGACTTTGGACGCTGCGGGACCGCGCGCCTTTCTCGCTCAGTCAGGGGCAGCGCAAACGGGCCGCCATCGCCGGAGTTCTTGCGGCCGGGTCCGACATTCTCCTCTTCGACGAGCCCATGGCCTCGCTGGATCCGGCGGGGAAGGATGAGATCCAGGTGCTGCTCAACGATCTCCATGCCGCAGGCAAGACCCTCGTCGTCGCGACCCACGATGTCGATTTCGCCGCGGCCTGGGCCGATGGCGTCATCCTCATGGGCAACGGACAGGTCGTCGCGATGGGAGCGCCCGATCTGCTCGTGAACGAGCCGGTGATGACCCTCGCCGGTCTCGCCCTGCCGCTCGTCTCGCGTCCTTTCGAGCAACTGCGTCCTTTCGTCAAACACGAGCGTCTCGGTCTCGAGCGACTTCCTGCCAGCGTCGACGAGGCGTTCGCGTGGTTGCGGTATCACTTCGTTGAGAAGGGAAGGCGGCCTTTCGACATGGAAAAGGCGAAGGATAGGGAATTCGACATCGGTTCGCGCGCCCCGTGAGAGCGCCACCGGGAGGGAAGGGCTGAATCCAATCCAATCGAAACCACGGGGCCGAGAACGCGCCCCCCGGCAAAGATTGCTTCCGCCCGGAAAACACGTCACCCTTGCCCCCATGCATTCATGGATACAGACAGTCGTCCTCGGTCTCTTGTTGGTCGTCCCTTTGTCCATGACCTGCGCCGACGACCGTCCCAACGTCCTCCTGCTTCTCAGCGACGACCACAACCATCGCGCCCTCGGTTGCTCGGGCAACCCCGTCATCCGCACTCCGAATCTCGACCGCCTCGCCGCCGAGGGAGTCTACTTCCAGCGCTGCTTCACTCCGAATCCCATCTGCACCCCGAGCCGGGCCTGCCTTTACACGGGGCAGGACAGCTGGAGCAACGGCGTCACCTTCAACGGCAAGACCATCCACGAGGATTCTCCCCTGCTTCCGAAGCTGCTCGCCGCGGCCGGCTACGAGACCTGCTTCATCGGCAAGTGGCACAACGACGGTCTCCCCTGGACCCGCGGCTACACCACCGGGGGACGCTGCTGGATCGGCGGCGAATTCGACCACTTCCGCATCGAACTCACGCCTTTCGGCAAAGACCTCGCCGAGCGTCGGCCCGCCGGTGTTTATTCCAGCACCGCCTTCACCGACGACGCGGTTGCGTATCTCGGGCGCGACCATGACCGGCCTTTCCTCATGGTCCTCGCCTACACCGTGGGGCACGACGTTTTCCGCGCCCCGCCCGGCTACGAAGGCAAGTACGCGCCGGCCGAGGTCCCCCTGCCGCCGAACTTCCTGCCGAAGCCGCCCTTCGAGCAGTTCTTCCCCGGAATCCGCGACGAAACCGTGCTTCCCTTTCCCCGCACCGAGGCCAGCGTCCGAGAAGCGACCGCCGAGTATTACGCCATGATCGAACACCTCGACGAACAGATCGGGCGCATCCTCGACACTCTGAAGGGCAGGGGCCTCGAAAGGAACACGCTCGTCATCTTCGGCAGCGCGAAGGGGCTCTCCCTCGGCTCGCACGGCATCATCGGCAAACAGACGATGTACGAGGAGGGCCTCCGCACCTCCCTCATCGTGCGGCATCCGACCTTGAAGCCGGTTTCGCCCACCCAGACCGCACTCGTCAGCAACATGGACCTCCTCCCGACAATCTGCGAAGCGGCCGGTGTCGCCACTCCCGCCAGCATCGAGGGGCGCAGTCTTCTTGGACTCTATGATGGCAGCCGCACTGATCCACGCGAGCGGCTTTTCTTTTCCTACCACGACCCGAACCGCTCCACCGTAACCCGCGCCGTCCGCACGGACCGCCACAAATTCGTGCAGCACCTCGTCACCGGTGAGCGCCAGCTCTTCGATCTCGAGCGTGATCCGTTTGAACTCGAGAACCTCGTCGGCAGGCCCGAGGTAGCCGACCTTGAGAGAGAGCTCGAGGGGGAATTGCTGAAATGGAGAGAGGACGGGCCGGAGGGGAAGTGACGGGAGTGTCAGTGCTCCCTCTGGAGATTCGCAGAGACGAAGACAAGGATGCGTCTGTTGTTGTCTGCAAATTCCGGTTTCCCCGTCGGAGTCCAGGAAGTGAGGAGGCGGGTTTGGCCGTCGTGGATCGTGAGATTCGTGATGAGTTTCTTCACGTGGAAGACTGTCGCAGGAGGTGAATCGGAGGATAGAGGTCCGCTCGAGGTGGGAATCCACTCGGGCGGAGCACTGTGGTATTCGATGATGAAGTTCACGTCCATGGTGTCGCCGTCGGCCGCGATGACGAGGTCGGTTTCAATGAGGGTTCCGACGAGACGTTGTTCAAAGAGCTCGACCGCGGCGATCTTCCCGTCCTTTGTCTCGTCTTTCGTGCCGGAGCGAAAGACCACGACTTTGCCGTCCTCGAATTTCGCGCGCTGACCGCTCCGCGATTGCAGGATCGCCACCTCGAGGAGGCGGATCTCCTGCTCGCCGAGGAACTTCTGCAGCGCGTCCCACTCCGGCGTGTTGTCGAAGTGCGCGGCGGCGCTTTGCTCGAGGCGCAGGGAGAGGAGGGCGGGGACCTCGTAGAACTCGAAGCGGATCGCGGCGCTGTCGGGGACTTCGCGGAACTCATCGATCACGATGCGAATCAAACCCATTGCCTCGGGAGTTTGGACGACGGTGAGCCGTTGTTCATCGGGGTCATAGCTCGCGGAGGTCCCGGAGGCGAAGGGGATGCCGATCGCGGCGAGGGCCTGATGTACCGGCCCGGAGGGAGGGAGGGGCATCGGGTCGCCGAAGGGATCCGCGGCTTGAGTCGACGAATTCTCCTTCGCGCCCGGTTTTGTCTTTTCAAGCAAGCTGAGAATGTTCGTGACTGGTAGGTGGAAGGTTTCGGTGACAAAGCCGGTCTTTGGATCCAGTTCGGGTTCGGCGATGGATTCCACGACGGGGCGGATCTGCGATTCGAAGTCGACCTGGGCAGAGTGGGAGTCGGCCTTTTTACAGGAGGATGCTACCATGACCGTGAGGAGAATGGCCGCGACGAGGACGAGCCGTCCGAGGAAGCTTGGGAAGACGGGATCTGGGCGGTTCATGGCAGGAGCGGTGGATGGTCGGAGATGCGGAAGACTTGAAAAAAGACGAGATGGTAGAGGGTCGGATGACCTTCCGGCGTCTCCCGATCCGGTCGCCAACTGCCGATGAGTCGTGGTTCTCCGGATTGGAGAATCGCTTCCAATGCCAAGGTCTTGAGATGGAAACGGGGATGAAGTTTGCCTGGAGCGGAATCCCTTTCCACGTCCGGAATGATGTGCCAAGTGGGATCGCCGTTATGAATCTCGAGATTCACTCTGACGTCGATGGTCATTTCGTCAGCCCCGAGAACCGGATCCATATCGAGCCAGGTTCCGATTCTCCGTGGCATTCCCTGTCCCGTGGATTCGATCGAGCCTGTTTCCGGTTCGGGTGCTTCAACGGGACTCTCGGGTATGGAATATGAAAGTTCATACCCGTCTTCGTAACGGGCTCGTTGCCCGCTGCGAACGGGCAGGGTGGCGCTCTGAATGAGATTCGCCTTTCCTTCGCGCAGTAGGGTGGAGACGGCACTGTGTTCGGGCTTGTGGTCCGAATGTGGGGCGGCGCCGCGGATCAAAGGCAATGCGAGGATCTCGGGCAATTCGTAGATTTCGATCCGGGCGAGGAGGTCGGATTCCGAACAGCCGCATCCCCAACCGATGTAGACATCGACCAACTCCATCTGCTCGGGTGTCTGGCGTACGATCAAGGTGCCCAAGATCGGATTTCCAAAAGCAAAGGCACCGGGACCGAAGGTGATCCCCGCCTTCTCGAAGATTTTCTGCGGAGGCTCGATCCTGCGAGGAGACGGTTCCGGATCGGCAAAGGGATTGATTGGAGCTGTCGAAGAACGTGGAACAACGAAGAAGGTCGGAGGAACCCGCAACACGCGTGTTACCAGCCCTTCGGCATCGGCCACGGGATCGGTCTCGACGGAGGGCTGAATCGCCACGATCTCCGGCCGCTCGATTTCCAGATCCAGCCATCGGCTCGCATTGCGGTCGGAACGATCGCAGGACGCAATCGAGAGGGCGACGACCACGCCAGCTTCCCAAATGGCCCCCCTTTTCCAGTGCATGACCGATAACGTATTTCGGAAAGCTTCGCTGCGTCAACGAGAAAGGGCTGTGGCAGGTAGCGAGACGTGCCAAGGGTCCGAGGACGGTAGAGGGTGTGCTGTCTGTAGCGTCGCTGTTCCCGTCACGGTTTCTCCACGGCCCGGTGCGCCGCCTCCTGGAGAAATCGGGCGTAGTCCGACGCGATCCCCTCGGGAACGTAGGCATTGCCGACGACGCTATCACCGAAGAGCACCTCGTACCAAACGCACGCCCCGAGATACTCCCCCGCGAGATTCGCGTGGTGACCGTCCATCGTCAGTTTTGCCTCGCCACCTTCCTTCGGTTTCACCCAGCGCCAGCCGACGTGGAGGGAATGGGTTTGATGGGGAAGGGAGGGAGTCTTTCCGAGTTTGGGATCGAAGGTCGTGTCGGGTTTGAATCCCCATGTCGCGTCGGTTTCCGCTAGAAAGAAGGCATCGCCCACGGGAAGAAGGCCCGCTCCGAGATCCGCGGCGAGGGAACGATAGGCGTTTGTCAGGCCGCGGTACATTTCCTCCTGCGTCCTGGGCTCGCCCGGTTTGCCGGAGGGTTTCGTGAAACGGGGATCGTCGACACGATAGGCCCAAGTCTGATGAACGAGCAGCTTCGCGGTCGGAGCATGCTGCGCGATGTAATCGGCGAGCCACTTCGCGAAAGGTTGATAGGTGGCCGGGTCGTGGCTCTTGATGCTGGCCTGCTGGATCGTGACGTAGTCCCATTTTTCGGCGAGGAGCTCTTCCTTGAGGCTGCGTCCATTCGTGTAGAGCCCGGCCTTGTCCGCAGGATCGGCCTCGTGCTTCTGCGCCCGCGTCGCGTGCAATTCGAGGGAGGCCCCGCCCACGACGATGGGACGGTGGATCAAGGTGTGGCCGCCCGCCTTGGCGAGGTCGTCGAGGTGGTTCGTCGCGTTGCGCGAGAAGCTGTTGCCGATCGTGAGAATCCGGACGGTTTTTCCCTCGGCGCGCGACACCGACGGCAGCGCGAGGATGGCCACGAGACTGAAAGCAAAAACGGACAATGACCTCATGGAAAGGGGGAGTGGTTTGTTCAAGAGATTCCGACCTTCGGTGATCAGCCCCGGATTCGATGAAAATGATCGGGCGGAGGGGCCGTGAATTCGAGCCGGTTGCCGCGATAGGGATGGTCGAAGCTCAGGCGATGGGAATGAAGGGCGAGACCTTTTTCGCCGCGCGTGTTCCGTCCGTATTTGTCATCGCCAACGATGGGCCAGCCCTTGTCGGCGAGATGGACGCGGATCTGGTGTTTGCGGCCAGTGAGGAGGCGGAGCTCGACCCAGGCCCGCTTGCCCATGGTTTTCAAGACGCGATACTCGGTCTCGGACAGTTTGCCGCGTTCGGTGTCGTTCGTGGAATAGACGCGCATTGACTCGCTCTCGACGAGATAGCTCGAGAGCAGCCCGGTGGGCGGATCAGGATGGCCCTCGACGATGGCGAGGTAGTGTTTTTCCGTGTCGCCCCAATTCATCATGAGGGTCCGCTTCGCTTCCTCGGTGCGGGCGAAGACGAGGACTCCGGAGGTCTCGCGATCGAGCCGGTGCACGATGAAGACCCGCTCGCGGGATTTGGGATTTCCCTTTTTCACATAGTCCATGAGGGAGGCATGGGCGGTGCGCCCTCCGTCGCTGCCGGTGCCGATCGAAAGCAGACCCGGAGCCTTGTTCACAACGATCACGTCGCGATCCTCGTGGAGGATCTCGAGTCCGAAGGGACGGTGTTTTCCGGAGCGGGGTCGGTGTGAAGCCACGATCGGACCTTCGGCTCTGTCGCGTGCCCGGCAAGTCGCTTTTGCGGTCGATGGTATCGCTTGGTCGGAAGAGGAAATGAGGTTATCGATGGCGATGTCTTTCTCTTCCCTCGGGCTCTCGGCTCCGCTCCTCCGTGCGGTGGAGCCATACGCGGCCCCCACTCCCGTGCAGACGGCGGCGATCCCGGTCGTCCGGCGGGGCGGTGATGTCCTCGTCACGGCGGAGACGGGATCGGGAAAAACGACCGCCTATGTGCTGCCTCTGCTCGAGCGCTGGCTTTCTTCCTCGCGTCAAACGCCACGACCGGTCTTTGCCCTGATCCTCGTGCCGACGCGCGAACTGGCCGCGCAGGTGCGCGAGGTGGTGCAGCAATGCTCGGCTCATTTGCCGGACCGGATCAAGGTGGTCAGCGCGGTCGGGGGAGTCTCGATCAATCCGCAGATGATGGCGCTGCGTGGCGGGGCCGACATTGTCGTTGCGACGCCCGGAAGGCTGCTCGATCTCGTCGAAAAGAATGCGGTGAAGCTCTCCTCGGTGAAGACGCTCGTCCTCGACGAGGCGGATCGGATGTTGGATGCGGGTTTCGCGGAGGAACTGGAATGCATCCTAACATTGCTGCCAAAACAACGCCAGAATCTGCTCTTCTCCGCGACCTTTCCCGCAGCAGTGGAGTCGCTCGCGGCCAAGATCCTTCACGAACCGACCCGCATCGAGGTCGAGGCTGTGGCCCGGGAAACACCGACGATTACCCAGCGTGCCATCCGCGTCGACAAGGCGAAGCGAACCCCGCTGCTGCGCCACCTCATCACGACCGAAGGCTGGAAACGCGTCCTCGTGTTTGTCGCCACCCAATACACCGCCGACCACGTCGCCGACAAGCTGCGAAGGAATGGCATCGGCGCGCTCGCCTTCCACGGGGATCTCAGCCAGGGGGCACGGAACGACGTGCTGCTCGATTTCAAAAACTCCCTCATCCAGGTGCTCGTCGCGACCGATCTCGCGGCGCGCGGACTCGACATCGTGAAGCTGCCCGTCGTGCTGAATTACGACCTGCCCCGCTCGGCCGACGACTACATCCATCGCATTGGCCGGACCGGCCGGGCGGGAAAGTCCGGCACAGCGATCAGTTTCATCACGGCCGAGTCGGTGGCCCACTTTGCACTGATCGAGAAACGCCTGAGCCTGAACGTTCCGCGCGAAGAGATCGCCGGTTTCGAGCCGGTCGAGGCCGTCGTGGCTGCGGCCCCTGCCACGGGAGGCATCAAGGGGCGGCGCAAGAGCAAGAAGGACAAACTGCGGGAACGCGGGTTGCGCTGAAAGGTGGAAATTCGCGTGACAGGGACTTTTCGATTTGCTTAGCTGCTTTGGCAGTGGTCCTGCGGTATCATCAGGTCGCTTTTGATTGCCATGATCCTTTCTTCCGGTCTTGCCCGCTTTCTTCAAGTCCTTTCTCTGGCCTTGGGGATCGTCCTTTTTGCCGCTCCCGCCGATGCGGGTCTCTTCGACAAGATGAGGGCGAGAAAGGAGGCGAGGAACGCTCCGCCGAAGGTCGAAAAGCCGACGCCACGTCCGCAGCACCGCTCCTCCTATCGCGACGCGCACGGGGATGCCTACATCAACCACGAACTGCTCGCTGCCGGAAAGGATGCGAAAAAGAAAGTCGTCATCGATGTCTCGAGGCAGCGGGCCTTTCTCATCATCCACGATCTCGTCGCGATCGACACCGCGGTCTCGACCGCGCGTCGCGGCAAATACACGCCGAGGGGATCCTATCAGATCACCGAAAAGGTCGCATCGGGGAAGGTCTCGACCCTCTATCACGTCTACATGCCCTTTTGGATGCGACTCGGTCACAGCACCGTCGGCATGCATGTCGGCGACCTGCCCGGTTATCCGGCCTCGGCCGGCTGCATCCGACTGCCCCAGAAGGTCGCGCCGCTCCTGTTTGAGAACATCACCCTGGGCGTCCCCGTCGAGGTCGTCGATTCGTGGGATGAGGAGGGTTTGAGGATACCCTATTCGGTCCGCAAGCCGACCCTCTTTGCCGATACGTGATCGGCGATTTAGCCCATGAAAAAACCCGCCGACCGTCCCGGAGAGGGGCGATCCGACGGGCTCGTTTCGGAGAGGAGCGTTGAAGCTTACTCGGCCGGGGGCATGAGGACGGAGTCGATCACGTGGATGACGCCGTTGCTGGCCTTCACGTCGGCTTTGACGACCTTGGCGTCGTTCACCATCACGACGTCACCGGTGACCTTGATGTCGAGTTTCGCGCCATTGGCGGTCTTGGCCATCATCGTCTTCACGTCCGCGGCCATGACCTTGCCCTCAACGACATGGTAGGCGAGGATCGCGGCGAGTTTCGACTTGTTCTCGGGCTTGAGGAGATCGTCCAAGGTGCCGGCGGGCAGCTTGGAGAAGGCCTCGTCGCTCGGGGCGAAGACGGTGAAGGGGCCTGTGCCCTGGAGCATGTTGGTCTTGTCACCTGCATCGAGCGCGGTGAGCAGGGTCGAGAACGTGCCGGCGGACTTCGCCGTGGCAATGATGTCTTTTTCGCCTTCGGCACAAATGGCCACGCCGGCGATGAGACTGAGGAGGGAAGTGAGGAGGAGTTTCTGGATCATGGGATCTTCTGGAGTTTGATTGGGTTTCGTAGGATCGGGATCGATCCCAACGCGCCTAGGTTCGCGGACGATGGCGCCGAAGACGATAGGGGGAAACCCTACTTCGGATCGAGAGGGCTCGGAGATCCAAGCGGTGATCGTCGGGCTCGCTACCGCGACGCCTCCCGGAAGCCGCTCACGGCTCCCTCGAGATCGTTCTCCGAAAGCGCCAGACTGGCCCCGAGGGCGGCCGCGTCCATCTGGTGGATGCGTTCCTGTCGGCGAAGGATCTCTCGCTGCGCGATTTCGGAGACGGGATTGTCGGGGACGACGGTGGGAGCCGGGGCGGGCGCGGGCGATGTAATCCGGGGCATCGGCTGCGTGGAACCGCAGGCTCCTAGCAGAAGTGCAAAGAAACAGATCGCGATTCCACGTGTCAACATCACTGAACCTGATCACTGATTCCGTATACCGATTACCGATCAAACTCCCTCCACCACGAACGGCGCGCGATACTCCCGCTTCAGGAGCGCGTTCGCCTCGGGATCCTCGAGGAAGGTTTCCTTGTCTCCGTCGGGACGGAGATGGCGGCCGAGGGTCATGGGCGTCTTGCCGAGATCCACGCCAGCTTCGGCGAGGTAATGGCGCGTTCGCTCGAGGTCCTCGCGGGCTTCGGCGTTCGCTTCGACCTCACCGAGACGCTTTTGAATGTCTTCCGCGCTCGCCTTCGTGCCGAGACGGTAGGAGATGTTGGCGAGATGGCAGAGGGCGGACGACTGGTGGCCTTCGAGGATCTCGGCCTTCAGGTCCTCGCGTTTCCTCGTGCGCACGGCGTCAAGGAAGTTGGCGAAATGACTCACGGATTTGCCTTCGAAGGCCTGGATCAGTTTGCCCTCGGGATCATAGAGTCCGGTCTCGGCGATGATGCCTTCGCTGCCGTAGAAAAACCACATCGCCTTGATCACCGGATGGAAGGGCGCGGATTTGAGTCCGCGTGTCTCCGAAACGATGGTCTTGTCGCCGAACTGGAAAATGCCGACCTGGGAATTCGGCGTGTCGCCGACGTCGGTGTAGCCGAGGCGTCCGCCGTAGCTGATGGCGCTGTCGCCGAGTCCGGTGACGCCGAGTCCCCAGCGGCAGATGTCGATGGAGTGGACGTTGCTGTTGCCGATGTCGCCGTTGCCGGTATCCCACATCCAGTGCCAGTCATAGTGGAAGCGCGCGCGGGTCAACTTCGTCATGGGTGCGGGACCGGCCCAGAGGTTGTAATCGCAACGCGGCGGGATCGGGGTCTCGACCGGACCACCGATGGAACCGCGTCCACCGTAAATGATGCTGCGGGCGAGTTTCACTTCGCCGAGTTTGCCTTCGTGGATGAACTGCATGGCGGCGGCGAGGGAACCGCGCGATCGGTTCTGGGTGCCGGTCTGGCAGATGCGGCCGAGTTCACGGGCGACCTCGACGAGGCGGCGTCCTTCGGCGATGTTCTGGCTGACCGGTTTCTCGACGTAGGCGTCCTTGCCTGCCTGCATCGCCCAGATCCCGCCGAGGGAATGCCAGTGATTCGGCGTGGCGATGAAAACGGCGTCGACCGCCTTGTCATCGCAGATGACGCGGAGGTCCTGCACCTTCTTTGGCATGGGACGCTTCAATTCGCCGGTGAGGAGCGCGGCGACCTCGTCGGCGCGGTCGAGATCGGGATCGCAGACGTAGGCGATGTCGCAGTCGGGCAGACGGGCGAGTTCGCGGGCATGGGCTTTGCCACGGATGCCGCAGCCGATGATGGCGACGGTGAGTTTTTCGTTCGCACTGACGGCTGGCGCCTTTTCCTGCGCGAGCAACTGCGCCGGCAGGGCGGCCGCGGCGGCGGCCATGACGGATTCCTCGAAGAAGCGGCGGCGGCTCAGGTCTTTCATGGGTTTGTTAGGGTCAGATCGGTGAGGTAAATGGCGGTGATGGTATTGCCAGCTTCATCCTTTTCGTGGCTCGAATACCAGGAGACGAGGGCGCGCTCCGGCGAAAGGGCAACGAAGCCGGGATAAGAATTGTCACCACCGCTCGGCAGTTCGACGAATTCGTGGAGGGCTCCGTCGATGAGCCAGCAGAGCGAGGTTTTCGGGCCGTGCTCCTTGGTGGTCTTGCGACCACCGACGAGGAAATGATCGCCCCACTTCGCGACGAGCGGTCCGCCGATGGGCCGATCGAGTGATTCGCGCGACCAATCCTGATAAGGCGGATTGGAGCGCAGCAGGAAGGCATTCTTGCCACCGCCGTGACGGCCGATACCGAGAAGACTGCCATCGGCTTCGAAGAGAAACGCGGTTTCGTCTCCCGCTTTTTCGTTGAAGTAAGCGCGCTTTTTCCAGATCAATCCATCCTCGCTCTCGAGGAGGAGGGACTGGACTTTTTCTCCCTCGCCGCGTGGGCCGATTTCAAAGCCGGGCTTGCGACGTCCGCAGAGGTAGGCCTTGCCATCGTGGGTGGCGGCGCGCCAGATGTAGAGCCCGAAAGTGCCCTCGAGCATCTCCGGTTCGCTCCAGGTCGTGCCATCGCCGCTGTGGACGGCGTAGCCGAGGTGTTTGTTCATGTCATACTCGGCCACGGGGATCGTGGTCGGGCCGCTCCACCAGGTGCCGGTGTAGACGAAGAGACGGTCTCGGAAGACGAGAAAATGCGGATCGCGGGTGTCGCGATCTTTCACCGAAAAGCGGTGGACCTGCTCCCAGGTTTTGCCCTCGTCTGCGCTGCGCAGGACGATGACCGAGGCGGTCGGGTGCACCATGTGCCCGTCTGGACAACTGCGGAAGGTCAGGTAAAGCTGGTCGCGGAAACGGCAGAGATCGGTGAAGGCATTGTGTTCGCCATTGTGGAAGATGCGGCGGACTTCGCCGACCTTTACGGTGGGAGGAGCCTCGGCTGAAACGATGGCCGGGAAGGTCAGGGCGAGTAGAAGGAGAAGACGCATCACGAGTATTTAGTCGATCAACTTCGCCGCTTCTTCCTTCGCCTTCGCGAAGACTTCGCTCAGGGCCACGGCCTTGCCCTCTTGCCGCACGCTTTCGTCGGCGGCTTCCATGAAGGTGAGCAACTCGAGCGTCTCTTCCTCGCTGACAGGGGCGACTCCGCTGCGGAAGAATTTTCCGATGGCGCGGCAGAGGTTCGCGTAGTTCGGCGATTCGGCGATCTGGAGGATGCTCTTGCTGCCGTAGACGGTCGCGCCGAAGTCGGCCTTGCCCTTGACGATGCCGCGATAGACCCCGAGACGGCCTTCGCTCCAGGTGCCGGTGACTTGATCATGCACGGGCCCTTTCACCCGCGAGACCGTCTCGCATCCGGTGCCCATGACCGTGTAGAGGGCCTCGACTCCATGAATCGCGTAGAAAAAGAGATCGGGTGTGCCGGGCTGGTAGGAACAGGGACCCCAGGTCGTCGCGCCGAGGAGGTCGCCGAGTTCCGCGTTGCCTTCGACGGCCGAGAGTCCCGCACCGAAGCGGGTCGAGGAACTCGAGAAGAGGGGAACCTTGTGTTTCTTCGCGAGTTCGAAGATGGCGATGGACTCGGGCAGATTGCCGCCGAGCGGTTTGTCGATGAAGACCGGTTTGCCCGAGGGGAAAATCTGCTTCGCCTCCTCGAGGTGGATGCGTCCGTCGACGCTCTCGAGCAGGATCACGTCGACCTTCTCAAGCAGTTGCGGGATCGTCTCGACGATCTCCACGCCCATTCCCTTGACCTGCTCGGTGAACTTCGCAACGCGATCCTTGCTCGCCGGCATGTCCGTGCCGCCCGGATATCCCGCCACGACCTTGATGCCCGCGAGATCGCCGTCGGCGTTCGGATCGTTGAAGAGTTTCGTGAAGGCGGGGACGTGCGAGGTATCGAGCCCAACGATGCCCGCGCGGAGCAGGGGAGGGGCGGCCTCCTGGGCAAGGGCGGCGGAGCCGGTGGCAAGGGCGAGGAGCAGGGCAAGCGGTCGGATGTTCATCGGTGCTTGATCCTATCCCGAAGCCGGCACACTTGGCGATGCCGCGATGACGCCGAGAGAGGCCGATCTGCGTCCGTTCAGAGCCCCGCGATTCGGCGGAGGAGAGAAGCGATTTTGCGCTTGAGCTTCTTTTTGGCGCCGGGGGATCTGGCGGCCTTGAGCTGCCTTTGCGCAATGGCCAGTTCCCGTTGGACGGATGTATTCGGCGCGTTGGCCACGAATGGTCCACCGGGAAGGTCGAGATGAAGCTGGTAGTTGCCGGTAGGGTTCCCATAGGCTCCCGCCCTGACTCTCACGTAATAGATCCCCGGATCGAGCGTCCTCGTCATCGAGAAGTTCCGATCCGAGGCACTGATATCATTGACGAAATACGGATTGCGACCCACCGAATTATAGATCGAACCATCTGTATCCGTCGTCCCCGTGGTCCAGACCCGGACTTCTCCCCGGGCCGGCATGATGAACAGGAAGTGATCCACATCACCGATCGGCGACAGGCTCCTTGCGTGAGATCCCTCCCCGATCGGTTCCGCCAGTGAGGGCCGTAAGACGTGCCCCTCATACGGTGAGGCTTGCGCCCCGATACCCCGGCTCCCGATCACCATGAGCACCTCTCCCGGATCGAGATCCTGTTCGTAAATATGAAAGTTGTTTGCGGCGCCGTTGTTGTCGTCTCCGATGTATAGATAGCTTCCCGCCTGATCATATAAACTGGCATAGGTATCAATGGATCCTGTCGTGTAGAATTCGTACAAACCAATCGACTCGACGGGTATTCTCACGAAATCGATCTGTCCTGCAGTGAGCGTTCCCGAAAACGAAGAGCCTGTGATGACGGGTGACGACTCCTGCGTCCTCAGCGTCAGACTATAGTCACCCGTCTGAGAACCAGTCCAACCGGTGTTCACCTGAAGGTAGTAGGTTCCAGGGAAGACCTTGTGAACGATTAAAAAGTTGTAGTTGTGTCCATTATTGTCTCCGTTTCCGAACGTACCTCCGTATAAGGCTGACACCCCGGCTGAGTTGCAGACCAGGCCTCTCGTGTCCACAGGTCCCTCAGTGTAAATGGCCACCATTCCGACCGAATCCACCGTGAATTTGAACCAATCCACATCTCCGCTCGTCAACGACGCCGAAATGGTTCCGGGGACGATGGTCGTGGCCGTCGCGAGGGTGTTTCCATCATCTGCGAAACAGGTGGCCGCCAAGTTCATCAGACCGATCAAATACAGGGATAAGGTTGTTCTCATACCCCTTCCTGACGCCTTCCCCAAAAAGGGTTGCACCTTTTTCGGAAAAATTTCAACTTCCCCGGTTGCAATGGGTGACCGTCCTGCCAGAATCCGGAACCCTTACTTCCGCTGAGCGAGATGGCACCCCCTCGAAAAGCACGATCCGCCCTTACGATTTGGTTCCTCTGTCATCTTTCCTTCGCATCCGGGCAGCAGATCGGAGACCCCACTTCGACCTGGCTGGGTATCGTCGGCCTGATCCAGAATGGTGAGCGGCTCGCGGGCGACGAGCTGCGGCCTCTTGCCCTCGGTTGCTTCCTTGAGGCACATCATCAGATCGTGGAACTCGCACGAGTCCATCCGCATTTTGAACCCGAATTGATCGCCTACCGGATCGGGTCGCTTTCCGAGGAGATTGCCGCCGCCGGGAGCCAGACCGTGGATGAAAATGAGATCTCGCTGAAATTTCGTTCTTATATCCAATTGCTCGAACAGGGCCAGACTCTCCACTTTCGCAATGAATTCGAGCCCGCGCTGTCTCACCTGAAAAGAGCAAAAGTCCTTCTCGAGGAGATTGACGGTGATCACCCGGGAGAGTTCGACATCGTGTTGAAGCCTCGGAGGGATCAAGTGGAAGCCGCCATTGCGTGGTTGAGCGCTCAAGTCGCCTACAGGAAGGCAAACCCACTTCCCGAACCGGTGAGACCGGCCACAATCACGAAAGCACCCCAATTTGCCATGGCTTCCCTCAAATCCCCCGATCTCGTTGATTCCGGAGAGCCGACCAAACGGAATCGCCGCGATGAATTAAAGCCGGTAGCCGGGCCACCTGAAAAGCGGAACCCGGATCAGATTCGGATTTTTGTTCTCGGGGACTCGCAAAGCCAGACCTCTTTTGGACCGGAGTTTCAAAAACGCCTCGTCGATGCGGGACATGAGGTGTTTTTTCACGGGGTGAAAAACGGCACGCCCTACTTTTGGGGTGGAAAATGGCGATCCCCGGTTCTCACAAGACAATACTCCCCGGCCTCTTCTCCCGGTGAGGGCGGGCGATTCAAGGACGTGTCGATGAAACCCCGATCCGTGAGTGACTATGTCGCCTCCGTGGATCCGGACATCTTCGTGTTTCAGGCAGGGACGAATTTTGAAAACATTCTCGCAGGAGAGGACGTCAACGAAATCGAGCGCTTGATCGGCGAATACACCCAAATCGCCGCCTCGCGGGGGGCGCGAGTGCTTTGGATAGGTCCCCCGGACGCCCGGGACAATGTGCGGTCCGTCAAAAAGCAGGATAAGGCGAGCGCGACGCTTCGCTCCGCCCTGGGTGCGATTTCGGAGGCTCAGGGATATTCCTGCTTCTTCGACAGTCGCCCGGTTTGCCCCATCACCAACGATACCGGGGGAGATGGTGAACATCCGACGCACCAGGGTGGAATCGCCTGGGCAGTGGAAACGGCGAGGTGGGTGGACGATTCCATTTCCCGTTTGCGCTGTGACGGGAATTTGCGGTCCAAGAAAGAGTCGGGAACCACTCCCACGCCTCATTTTCTAACGCAACAGGGATTCGATGAGACGGCGATTTTGGCGAATGCCCTCTCGATGAAACTGCAGCTTGTCGCCAAATCAGATCCAGGGGATATCCGGACATTCCCCTATACGGACGCCTTTTCGGTTTATCGTTACACGCTGCAAAACACTGCGGAGGTTTTGCCCTCGTTGACCAAGATCGGCTTGGCCGCCTCTCCCGATCTCGTTGGGGGCACAGACACTTCTGCCAGCACGATCTACGTCCTCCACTGGGCCGTTCACAACGATGGCAATGGTCCTCGCGCAACCCAGGTCGCTTCGTGGAAGGTGGGCGGGATTCACGACATGCAACTCGTTCCTCTCGCCGGGCATCCCTTGAAAGACGCGCTCGGAACGATGACTCAGTTCAATGACTTCGACGATTGGCTTGCCCCGATTTTTGTATCGACGCGTTTTCTGGAGGAGCGGGAGTATTGATGCAGTCTCGTGAAGATCGTAGGATCAGGGGGCCGGCGCGGGACCAAAGATCTTCGGATCGCGGGGCTCGATGGCGAGCGATTGAGGAATAAAAGTGCTGCCTTTTCCCTTTAATTCGAACTTCTTGAATTCGGTGCCGATCCGGATGGAATGTTCTCCTCCCGGTAGTTTCCATGTGACTGTTCGGGTTTCCGCATCAATGGAAAGGATCTCAAAGCGTTGCACTTTCGGATTCGGATCTTTCTGGGAAAAATGGAGCACGACTCCGTCCTCAAAACTCCAGATGACGCTGTCTCCGTTCCCGTGCTTGAATTGCACTGTCCTCAGCCAGGATTTGAAGTCGGTTTTGGGATCGGGCTGAGCCGGTGTTGCCGCGTCGGGTGCGAATGGCGCCACCGAGGTGAGGGATGTTGCCGGCTTTACCGTCGCGGAGTCCATGGATGGTGGGCTTGTCGGTGCGGTGCCGGAAGTGATGACGACGTTGTCCAGCCTCGCCGCGTCCGGCCCGGTCTTCCACTCGCCACGGATGTAAAGCTTGGTCGCAGTCGCCATTGCCTTTCGAATCTCTTCGGCCTTGGCAGGTTTCTTCCCGATCTTGCCAATCGTTCCGACTTTCCATCCCTCCGAAGGATCGAAGCGATAGGTGAATCGATTCCACTCTCGAATCGGAGGGTTCGACGCTGGCAGAACGAGCGTCATCCCGGGTGATTCCAGAACGAGGGTGTCTTTGATGCCCTCGTCGGAGGCGGTCGTGTAGAAGTCGAAGGAGATGGAATCGTTTGTGGTGGTCGCGCGGAGAAGATCTAGGACGGATTGGGGTGCGGAAAAATAATAGTCGGAACTCTGGATGAGGTCCTTCCCATCCACGTAGCCCAATTTGTTGTGAGCGACGGGTTGGGTCACTCCGCCCTTCGTATCAAACAGGGTCCAGCCTTCGGCATCCTGGGTGAAGGAGCCGGGTTGGCCGCGGAAGGTCTCAGACCGGATGATGTAGGCGGCTTTCGAGCGTTCGTCCTTGACCGCGGCGAGGTCGTTGGGGGCCGCCTTCACCACTTCGGCGAGGGCGGCGAATTCGGCGTCGATGGAGGCACCGAGTTTTTCGAGATTTTCCAGTCTCGGCTCCGTCATCGACGCCAGCTCCGTTTGAAAGCGTTCCTCCAGGCGCGCCAGCTTTTCTCTAGTTTCCGCGCTTGCTTCGGTCGCGGCGGATTTTGGTGAAAGCCGGATGACGTCCCGATCATACGAAACGGCGAGGCCGGAATATTGGGCAATCTTCCGCATCGCTTCTTCGATCGTGATGTTGCTATAATTGAGCCAATGCGATCGGATGGGTTCCCCATCCGTTTCGAGGGAAAACTCGATCCCGGTGAGCCGGTTCAGGAGCGCGAGGATCTCCAGGAATTTTGTCTCTCTCTCCGCGTCACTCATGTTGCGCAGGCTGTAATTCAGCTCAGGCAAGGTGAGAATCGAAGCTCTTTCCCTGGTGCCCACGACATTCCGTCTCTCGAAATCCGCCAATCTCGCGGTGGCCTCGGTATGACCGGGATTCAGGCGCAGGGTCAGCAGGTAGCAATTCTCCGCGGCGATGAAGTCCCCGCGCTGTTCGGCGGCGAGGCCCCGGGCGAAGAAGGCCGAGGACTGTTCGTCGGGAGTGGCCGCCCGGGAGAGGGGCTGCGATACTCCCATCCACAGAAAGAGTAAGGAAAAACAGGCTCGTTTCATGGTGTCGTCGGTGCGGAACGGTTGAGGCGGGCATAACCCCATTGGGGGACATCCTCGATCGCGGCGAGACCGTGGCGGAACTGAGGCGCGGTCCGGGGAATTCCCCCCGGAGCAAATCTCGCGATCCGGACCTCTTCGTTGTCCTGGAAGATCCAACTTCCATCGGAACGCATCAACCCCCCTTCGTCGCGATTCCATGTGGCGGCGATTCCCGGAGCGATCCACGCGATGCGATCGAACCTCGCTTCCGTCACGAGCGAGCCATCCCGGCGAACGAGGCCGTACTTTCCTTCCGCGTTCCGAGCGGAGATGAGCTTCTCCGAGAATGGATCGGTTTTCACATCATAACTGGGGCGAGCCCATTCACCCTCGGAAAGAACCTTTCCGGTCTCGTCGATGAGCGACCAGGCATCCGAACCTCCGTTCGGCTCCCAGCGTCGCGCCGGGCTGGTTTCCAGATAGGGCCGCCATGACTGATCATTCGCCTTCCATTGGCGGGGCACCACCGTGACGGACCCGCCGACCTTCATCACGATCCATTGCCCGGTGCCATTGCCATAGGCGGAGCCATCCTTGCTCAACCTTGGCAGACGGGGATCGATGATCAAACTGCCATCCCGTCCGATCATGGCCGCAGCACCGTTGATTTTCACTTCCGCAACTTCGAGATAGGGTGTATCCGCCGAGCCGTCCTCCGCTTCGCCATGCCAACGCGCGAAGCTCTGCGCCTCGTCCCACACCGGGGCAATGACCATCGTTCCGGCGGGATCGATGAATCCCCAGCGTTCCTCGATCTTCACCGCGGCGAGGCCCTCGCTGAAGTCGAGCACTTCGTCATAGATCGGTTCTGTGACGATGGCTCCATCGAGTCCGACGTAGCCCCATTTGCCGGCTCGTTTCACGGCGGCACGGCCTTCAGAGAAATCGTTCGCCTCCTCCCATCGCTCCGCCGAGATCGCCTTGCCGTCGGTGGCGATGTGGAACCAGTCGCCTTCCACATGCAAGCGCGCCCGCCCTTCGATGAAACCCCAGCCTTCGGGCTTCTCCGGCTCCGGCTGGGAGTGACCGTAGTCTTCGCCGTTGCGTCCGCGGAGATACCAGCGGAGCGTTTCCTTGCTCTGCATCCAGACGAATCCGAGGTTGGCGGTGTTCCAGTTCCACCGCAACTTCGCGGCTGCCGGAAAGGTTCGCTTGCCGCCGGTGGCTGGATGGAAAATGCTGAGAAGTTCGCCGCCCTCGGCGACCGGTTCGCGAATGACGATGCGTTCCCGGTCATAGAAATCCACGAAGGTGGCGTTGGGCATGGAATCAGGAATCGCGGGCGAGCCGCCGTCGCGAAGGTAGCTGGTGGTTTTTTGGTCGCGGACGCGGACCCAGGGGGAGAGGATGGGTTTGCCGGATTGACCGAGGAGGATCGTCGTCCCGTCCTCCGCCAGACTTCCGGTATCGACCTCCAACACCTCCAGTTCCTCCCATTTGGGTTCGATGAGAATTTGTCCACGCCCATTGGCGAGACCGCATTTGCCATCGACCTTGATCCAGACGCGGTCGGGTGAGAGAATCTTTACCTCTTCCCAAGTCGGGGTGACGATGACGTTGCCTGTCAGGTCGATGAGGCCGTATTTGGGTGGAGTGGCGTAGGGGACGAAGTCGGCAAGATTGTCGGAGCGGCGGTTTACGCCCGGCATAACGATGCCATCGGTCGTGACGATCGTGTGAGAGTAGTCGGTGTCTCCGTTTCGATTGACGTAGTTTCCGGTGCGTGGCTCCTCCTGTAACATGAGGTTCGGTGCCAAGACTTTCGGAATGACGAATTCCTCACGGCCGAGCGTGTCAATGAACACATAAGATAGGTAACTTCGGGAATTCCTTGGATTCTCCTTCAAAGAAGAAACCCAGCAATAACCGTCCAAAAACGCCGGTAGACCTTTTTTGTGGGAGCGATATTCCTCATATGGCCAGCTTTGACCTTCGAATGTGAGTTGGCCTTTTTGATCAATGAAGGCAACGAAAACGACATTTCCAAGACGATGCTGGGCAACCATCGCCAGCTGCTCCGGCGTCGGCTCAATCCGCACCGAGGCGAATCCCTCGGAAAACTCGCCGACTTCCTGCCAAGCCGGTTGAGCGATCACCTTCCCGTTGCGATCCATGAATCCCCATTTCGCTTCGCGCCGCACCGCCGAAAATCCTTCGCGGAAAGGCCGCACCTCGTCCCACACCATGTCGGAGATCACCCTTCCATCGCCGGCGATCCATCCCCAGTAGCCTCCCCGTTTCACGGCGGCCCGTCCTTCGGCGAAATCACCGACTTCATCCCACGCTGGTGCAACCACCACTGCACCGCTCCGGTCGATGAAGCCCCATTTCCCGTCCTTCGAGGCAGCGGCGAAACCCTCGTGGAATTCACGGCAAAAGTATTCCGTCGGCGCGATGGCCCATTCCCCGAAGGTATCAACAAAGCCGGACCCGGTCTCCGTGTCGATCCGGGCGAGACCGTCGGAGAATCGTTCTTCGGGTTCGACAAAGGCAATCAAGCGTGTCGCCCGTTCGCCAAGGATGGCACTGCCATCGCGGGCGACCGACCCGTCCTCATGAGGGAGGAATCCGAGGTCCCAGCGTCGATCGCTCCAGCGGGCCTTGAGGATCGCCGGAGTCAGCTCGCGGCCCGTCGTATCGACCAGGCTCCAGCCTTCACCACGCCGGACCATGCCGAGTCCCTCTTTTGAAAAGTTGATCGCTCCGTCCCACTCCACCGGAATGACAACCTTGCCTGTCCGGTCGAGAATGCCGCGTTTCCCCTCGCGGGTCACGACGGCGAAGCCCTCTGGAGAAAACCGCCAGGCGTCGTCCCACTCGCAGGGGATGGCGAGCGCTCCGCTCTCGTCGAGGTAGCCCCATTTTCCCCCGCGCTTCACCGGAGTGAATCCCTGGATCTGATCCTGCACGTCTTCCCACTCGGGCTTGGCCACCAATTGGCCGCGACGATTCACGACACCCCATTGATCTCCCAAGAGAACGCGTGCACACCCTTTGTCGGAGAATTCGCCGATCTCGTCGAACTGCGGTTCCAGCGCAAATTCGCCCGATTCTTTGAGCACTCCCCATCGCGTGCCGACCCGCACCGCCGCGAGATCCCATTCCGTGAAAGGCCGGGCCTCGTCAAAGCGCGGTTCGATGGTCCACGACCAGCCCTGATTCTTCCAGCCGGAAGACTCCGACCAGTGCAGGAAAACGCGCCAGCGGGAACCGGGATCAGTCGAGTTCAGCAGGTCGGGGGCGTCGATCCCTTTCGCCTCACTTTGGTCCTGAATCCAGGACGCCCGTCCCGGCGCAGCGGGAAAGTTCTTCGCGAGCCAGGTTCCCATTTCCTTCCTGCTCTCTTGCGGTGTCAGAGCGAAGTCGAGGATCTTCCCGCCGGTGCGACGGGCGAGGAGTTTGGCCTCATCCCAGGTCCAGACCTCTTCGCTCAGGCCCACGTAACCGTCGCCGTAGGCCGCAAAGGTCTCGACCTTGCGCAGTTCCTCGAGCGTCGTTGCGCCGCTCGCGATGAGCCGGGTGAAAAACTCATTCTGAATGATCTCCTCACGGATCTTCCGGTTCGTGACGTGCGTGTCGCCTCCCGGAAGCGAGGCGAGAAAGATCGTGGCGCCGCCGATCACGAGGAGGGCGAGCAGACCGAGCACCCGCGTGGTGAGGTTGAGACGGAGGAAGGCTGCGAGAAAGGGATTCGCCGACGGCGTTCCCGACGATGGGGCAGGGGAAACATCAGGCTCGATCGCCGCCTTCACCGGGGAAGGTACCAACCCACCGCAGGACGGGCACTCGAAGGCGTCGATCTCCGCGAGCGCGACGAGCGTTTCCTCGTCGAGTTCGATCCGCTGCGAGCAATGGGGACATTCGATTTTCATGAAAGGATGGTGGAAAACGGGTTCAAGGAGCGCTCGTCCGGGTCGTGTCCCAGGAGAGAAGGACGCGTCTTGGCCGGTCGATCGTCGCGACCCGGTTCACCACCGGTGGCGCCGCGGTCTTCGGCTCGCCGTGGTCGAGCACCCAGAGGGTTTCACCCCCGAGTTCCCCGGTGACTCCGCCGAGCCAGTCCAGCATCACCCCTCGCGCCGTGGCATCGGGCGGATCGAGCCTCAGAACGGCGGCACCCACGCCGGCCGCGAGATCCGACGCCTCGTCCCAGGTTCCGGTTTTCCCTGACAAACCGACAAATCCGACTCCATAGGGGCGTATGTCCCAGAGCCCGAGCAGTTCCTTCTTCGTCGTTTTGCCCGAGGCGATGAGGTCGGTGAAGTACTGGTTCCGGATGATCTCGCGGATGCGCTCCTCCCGCGTCTGGTAGGTGTCGCCTTTCGTCGTGAGGGCGAGATAGATTCCCGCCCCGCCGAGGAGGATCAGCACCGCGGCCCCGAGGACAAGGAGGTTACGGTTCAGTCCGCGACTGACCGCCGTGATGGCGCTTTCGGACACCGCGGGAGTCTTCGACTGCGGCGGTTTCGCACCGGGTCTCCAGTTCGCTCCGCCATCCTTCGGAAGCAGCGGAGTCTGCCGACCTTTCCGTTTTGGTGCGGGAGAAGGCGGTGCCGTTTCCGGCAAAGGAACCCGCCCCCCGCAGACCGGGCAGGGGAAATGCGGATCCCCCTCGAACGAGGCGATCGCCTCGGGAGTGAGCTCGAGGATTTGCGTGCAATGGGGGCAGGAGAGTTTCATGGGGGCGATGGCGTGGTGTGTGTGTGGATCATACCCATTGCTTGACGCGATAACGGGGAAAAGTTGCAAAGGATCTCTATTTGTTGAAATAAGTATTGCGGCTAGAGACGTTTCACGGACTGCATGCGGTACTATTTCTCAGACAGGTCAATGACGCAACGGAAGCATCCGAAGCGGCCGTCACTCGGACGAAGCATGAAGCGAAAAGACGAGCGGCTCATACTATTCTCGGTATTGTCCCAGGATGCCCCTCGCATAATTCGATTTATACGTGTGGCATCGCCTCTATCAGAGCACCACTCCCAGGCATTTCCACCAAGATCGAAAATTCCGAAATTGTTTGGCTTAAAGCTCATTACTGGAGCAGTTGTCGGAAACCCATCGCTAAAATTTTCTATGTACAGATTTTCAGGAATCAACCCGTGAAGAGTGCTGTCAGCAAAGTTCCCTGAATAATCCCGGGGTCTGGGTTCGTTCCCCCAAACAAACTGGGTCGCTGTCTTTGCGTTTTCACTTAACTGCTCAACAGTTGTCGTGGGGTCTTCTTCCTCCGCGATTCCAACAGCGATGCTCCACTCGCGATCCGAGGTGATTCGGTATTTTAGTCCTTCTCTCTTACTTAACCATTCACAGAAACTGTTCGATTCGTGCCAAGTTACTCCAATCACGGGATGTGAGGCTTCAGCCGAAACTGGAACCCCCTTCTCAAACAAGCTCTTCCAGTTACTAGAAACGCTTGGATTCTCGGCGGCGTATTGGGCATAGTCGCCACGTCGGGTTTCGTGAATGCAGATAAGCGAGTTTGTCCCCGGCAGGGGCACGAATTTCATTCCGAGGCTGTTTGCAAAGGGCTGGTCTTTCGTTGCCACGGTTGGGTCCGCAGTCGCGCGTCCGCTCTTCGGCTTCCATTGCAATAGGGCTTTTCGCGGACTATCAAACGTGCTTACGCTTAGAACATCGTGCCTATCCAGAACCCTCGTCTGTGCGTCCTGTCGCACCCAGAGTGTCGAGTCCAGATGGGAAGCGAACGTGGTGTTGAGCCACTCCGTCAGTTGCTGCCTGGTGCCCGCGCCGCCATCTTCGATCTCGAGAACCGCCGAGCCCGTTTTTTTTGCCAAGTCTAGAGCATTGCCCCACGCCAGCGGCTCCTTGCTAATCCCGATAAAGCCATCTCCATAAGGCCGGATCTCGGCAATGGTCTCCAGATCCTTCTTTGTCGTCACTCCATCAGCGATGAGCTGGGTGAAGTAGCTGTTGTTGACGATCTCATTGGTGATGTTTTGGAACGTGTTGAAGATATTCCCCCCGTTCTTCGAAGCGAGAAATATAGCGACGCCACCAATGGCGAGCAGAGCCACGATGCCAAGCACCAGCATGTTCCGGTTCATACCCTGTTGAGTCCATCGAGCAACCCTATCATGTGTCGGCTTTCCCTGTTGCCTCGGCGACGCTTCCTTCGCCGGAACCAGAACAGGAATCGGTACCTCGACGGCTCCACTGCAAGCGGGGCAATCGAAGTGAGAAGCTCCTTCGAGCGAGGTGAGCGTCTCCGGATCGAGTTCCAGGTGTTGAGAGCAGTGAGGGCAGGTGATTTTCATGGGGTGGATGATTCGTTCGATCACGGGTTACCGGTGACTACATGCCGTTTCGAAATGAAAAAGTTGCAACTTCATTTCATTCAGGCTTCGGGATGCGGATCTCGAAGCTGTGAAAGAGGCCCTTTCCGTCGTTCAGAGAGAGGCCGAGACGGTACTTTCCGGGCTTGGGTCCGGAATCCCAATCCATTGGGGAAACCTCATATACAACCTCTCCGTCAAGCATGACCTTCAAGGACTCGGGATTGACAAAGAAATGGATTTCATGAGGTGAGTCACCCCCGGTGTTGTGTGTTAATCGCCGGATGTCCTTACCCATGCCGAAGTCCTTCCGGAAGGGACAAAAGGTGAAGTCGAAGAACGAGGTGGGCGAAGGGAGAATCACGTTGATGCGAGCGTGTCTGGGCGAGGTATAGCGGACGCGGGCTTCGAAGGTATCGAGCGGCGAAGTCTCCGCCATGATCCTGCCGGCAAAAACGGCTTCAGGGCACTCCATCCCGTCCGCGGTTTTTTTCCACTCGCCCGTCACCATCATCCGGTTCCGGTCGAGATGGTCGAGAACGTCCTGCCATTCACCGTTGGCGACCAGGCCATCGACTCGCGCGACATCTGACCGGGACGGCGTCTTATTGGCGATCTCTCCATCCGGCAGTTCGAGCACACAACGGAAACCGAAATAGCTGCTTCGCGTCTGGGGTTTGGCGGGCGCGCGACGGCCGGAATGTAGGTGCTGGGGCCTCATGTTGCTGAAGCAGCATCCGCGCAAGCGTCGGTCATCGCCCGCGGGATCCCAATCGGCAACCCACTCCCATACATTTCCGCCCAAGTCGAAAATGCCCAGATGGTTTGGCTGGTAACTCATCACGGGTGCCGTGGTGGGGAAGCCATCGTTGAGATCATCGAGAAACTCCGCGAGGGCGCGCGGCGAGTTGGATTTCCGACTCGCGTCACTGTAGTTTCCGCTTCCCGGCGGAGGCGGGTAGTCGTTTCCCCAGGGAAAGGTGGTATGGTGCGCTGCTATGCTGGCCGGCATGGTTCCCGGTTCCCATGTTTCCTCGCGTCCAATTCCTACGGCGATGCTCCATTCCAGATCGGTAGGCAGGCGGTAGGTTCTGCCTTCTTTTGCACTCAGCCAGTCACAAAATTGCCGAGCGTCGTCCCAACTTGTTTTGGTTACAGGATGATCCGCCGTCCTTTCGGTGGGAGTGACTCCTTCCGCACTCTGGTCCTTCCAGCTCGGGTCAACCCCGGTGGACTCCGCGGCATACGCGGCGTAGTCCTGGTAGCGCGTCTCGTGAAGGCACATCAGCACCTTCGTCCCCGGCACTGGCACGAACTTCATGCCGATGGTGTTGAGGAAGGGCTGATCTTTCGTTGCTGACGCGGGCCGCGTGGTGTCGCCGCCGAAGAAGAAAAAGGTTGCTGACGTAATGGCCGCGAGAACGCCAAGGCCGACGAGGATCATGCCCGCTTTTCGTTTTTTTGCCAACGGAGGGCGGCTGGAGGCCGTAACCGTGGTTTCCGCAGACGGCTTTCGGCTTTGCGGTGATGCCGCCTCCTTCACGGGAACCATCACCGCCTGAACTTCGGGAACAGGTACCGCTCCCCCACAGGTCGGGCAATTGAAGTGCGAGGCGCCCTCCAGCGCGATGAGCGTTTCTGAATCGAGTTCCAGAGGTTGGGAGCAATGGGGGCAGGCGATTTTCATTGGGAAATGGTCACGAGTGAGGCAGAGCTTACAAGGGGAAGTGCGAACAGGGGCTCATACAGATTGCCTGACGTGATGGCAGGGAAAGGTTGCAAAGAATTTGCCGGGGTTCCTGCTTCCGTGAATTGAGGGAAATCGATCAAGTATTTGGCAGTAAACGATGACGATGACTGTTACTGCTTAGAAGGCGGAAGCTATGGCACTGGAGTGGTCTGGATTTCGCTTTCGACAACACAGCGGAAGCCGTTGCTGATCGCGCCATGATCGGACTTGTCGTGAACCCGGAGTGACGACAACAGCCAGCGGGGACTACAGATGTGCCAGCAGCCACCCCTGATGAGCCGATCTTTCTTTTCGCTGTCGAACCAGTCCTCGCACCACTCCCGCACGTTGCCTTCCAAATCGTAGATGCCTAATGTGTTCGGTCTGAAGCTCATCACGGGTGCTGCGGTGGGAAATCCATCGTCGTAGTCATTGAGGTATCCGTCGTTCGCCCGGCTGTTGGGTGCCTGCGCTTTGCGACTTTGATCACTGTAGTTGCCACTCCCCAGCGGTGGCGGCCATTGGTCTCCCCAGGGGAATTCGGTTTGGCTTCTGGAGATCGTGGCGGGCGTGGTGCCAACTTGCCGAATCTCTTTCGTCCCAATGCCGACGGCGTAGCTCCACTCTTGATCTGTGGGCAAGCGATAGGTTCTGCCCTCCTTCTTGCTCAGCCACGCGCAGAATTTTTTGGCATCGTCCCAGCTCACTTTTACGACGGGATGGTCTTCGAGCTTGGTCGCAGGCGTGAATCCATCAATGGCTTGGCCCTTCCAGGCGCCCGACACACCAGCCGACTCGTTGGCAAATGCCGCGTAGTCCCGGTAACGGACTTCATGGACGCAAAACAGAACGTTTGTTTCTGGTACGGGAACAAACGTCATCCCAAGAGTATTTACGAACGGCTTCATGTTGCTGCCTCCGCCGATGAAGAAAAAGAGACCCGCCGCGATGATCGCAAATACGCCGATGCCTGCGATGATCAATCCACGGCGTGGTTTTTTCATCAGCGCAGGCAGGGAACGATGCTGTGCGGCGGCTGTTGTGGCTGCCTGCCTCGGTGGTACAAGTACGGCCTGCACTTGGGGCACGGCCATCGCAATGCCGCAGGTCGGGCAGTCGAAGTGGGATTGTCCCTCAAGCGCAATGAGTGTCTCGGAATCGAGTTCCAAGTGTTGCGAGCAATGGGGGCAGGAGATTTTCATATTGGCAGTGGGTAGGAAATTTTGGGTGGCAATTTTACTTCGGCCGTTTCGAAAGTTTCATCGCCTGCTCGATGCTCGCGGGCGACAGCGTGGAAAACGGCACCGTAAATACCTGGCCGTCCTCGCGGCGGATCACGACGCTTTCACCGGAGAGTTCGACGAACTCGCCGCGGAGGACTCTGCCATCGCGACTCGTCCATTTGGGGAGGTCTGGCTTTTCCTGCGTCGGGGCAGGCGCGGGAACGCTTGGAGAATTCTCCGCATTCGATATCGATGAAATGGTCTCCACCCGCGTCGAGCTCCTTCCTCCGAGATTCCAAACCAGCAGCGCCCTTCTCGGTTCAGCCACATCCCCGTCAGCCACCACCTCCAGACCGCGAACCACCCGCGCCTCGCCATGCTCCTGCACCCAGGCATCATCGCTCAGATAGCCGCCATACGAAGTCGTGAGCCAGGCCAACAAGCGGTTCCATGATTGGACATCCGCACTGTCGATCGCCAGCACCTCTGCCCCGGCTTTCGCCGCCAAGTCCCGCACCTCCGCCCAGGATCGGGCTTCGCGGGTGACGCCGATAAATCCGCCCTCGTAAGGACGGATTTCCGCGATGATCCGGAGATCCTCTGCCGTCGCCAGACCTGCGGCGATGATCTGGGTGAAGTAGGTGTTGTTCGTCACACTCGTGGTGATGTTCTCCTCCGAATGATAGACATCGCCCGTCTTCCGGTTGGCGAGGAAGAACACGAGGGCCGCGAGAATCAGGAGCGCCGTTGTTCCGAGGACGAGCAGGGTCGTGTTCAGGCTGCTGGTCGTTTGCAACATCGCTTGCGTCGTCTCCGGATCGTGATACGAGCCTTCATCGCGAAGCCTCGTCGCTTTGACCACGCGGACCGGGACGACCTTTCGTTCCGGTGAAGCGGTTTCATCCTTCGCGGGAACGATCACGGATTGTGCGACCGGCTGGGTGAGGATCCCGACGAGATCGTGGCGCATGGCCTCCGCGCTCTGGTAGCGATGCGCGGGATCCTCGCGCATTGCCTTGGCGACAATGGTATCGAGCCGTGGATCGAGCCCGGGGACCTGGAAGGAAGGCATTTCAAAGGCGCCGTAGGGCACTCTGCCGGTGAGCATGTGATAGAGCATCACTCCGACAGCGTAGACATCGGCCCGGTGATCGATTTCCATGCCAAAGACGAGCGCCTCCGGGGCCAGGTAATTGGGAGTGCCCATGACCGTGCCGCTCATCGTGAGCGCCGATGTCGCGTCGGGGTTCACCACTTTGGCGAGGCCGAAATCGGCGACCCGCACCTGTCCGTCGTAGCCGACGATGACGTTGGCGGGTTTGATGTCGCGATGGACGATGCCATGGGAATGCGCGTAATGGAGCGCCTCGCAGACATGGGCGGCGATGGCGATAGCATTCGCGGAGTGGAGCCGTCCCTCGCGCGCGATCATCGCGTGGACGTCCATGCCCTCGACAAACTCCATCACGAAATAGAGGAGACCTTCCGCCGTCTGGCCGAAATCGTAGACCGTCACGATCCCGGGATGTTTGAGCCGGGCCATCGCCCGTGCCTCGAGTTTGAAGCGTGCCGCGTAGTCCTGCCCGTCGTCGCCAAGGTTCGCCGGGAGAATCTTGATCGCGACGCGCCGGTCGAGGTCGGCTTGGCGGCCCCGGTAGACCGCCCCCATGCCGCCGCGACCGAGGAGTCCCTCGATCTCGTATTGCGGCAACATCGCCGCCAATTCCTCCGCGGCCGGAGCCTCCCAGGGTCCCTTCCGTCCGGGTGGAGTCATGAACCCGGCCAGAAGGCAGGCGGGACAGAGTCCATAGGTTTCATCGCTGATGCCACTCGATCCGCACTTCCGGCAGGAGGTGGGGCATTCAGGATCGGACGCATCGCTCATACTCTCTTTTGAAAGAACTCTTGGAAAAGGTTGCAGAAAAACTCACGAACCACGCAGGGCGGCGAAGAGCGCGGAAAGCTCTTCACTGACCGAATCCTCCTCATCCAAGGTCCCGGCGACCTCCTCCCTGACAAGCGCCTGGAAACGAAGTTTCAAGCGGGAAATGTCGCTCTTGAGCGTGTTCAGGTTCATTCCCAGCGAGGCTGCGAGAGCCTGCTGCTCGCCGTGTTCGGCCTCTCCGGTGAGCCAGGGCTTCAGACGGTCGAAGACCTCCGGTTTGCCGCGCTCCGCATATTCGGAACGAAGGGCGTCGAGCGCGTGCCCCAGCAGGGTCGTCGCCCATTGCCGGTCGTAGGCCAGATCAGGGGGCATCTCTTTTTCATCGGCGATCGAGCGAGCGACGGTGTCGTCGAGTCCGAAGTTATCCGCGCCACCGCCCCTTTTCAGGCGCCCCCGCGCCGCCCGTTCGTTGGAGAGAAAATGTTTCAGTGCCCCGAGCAGATAGGAGCGGAAACGCCCACGCTCCTGGTCGGCCCCACGGATGGTGCCTCCGGCGAGCATCTCGGCAAAGAAGGCGTGGGCCGTGTCACGGGATTCGTCCGGATCGCGCAGTTCGTATCGAAGGAAAACCACCACCGGCTCGTAGTAGGCTTCGCAAAGATCGGAGAGGGCCCGCCTGCCTTCCTCCGAGTTGTGTTTCGCATGGCAGACGCGCGACCAACGGGTCGTGCGAAAGTCACCGGGTTGCGGGGCATTCCTTGGCGAATCGGTCATGAATCTCCGATCATCCCAGATACGGAGGGTTTGGAAAATGATTTTTCCCGTTCCGCCGCCGGAAGCAATTGGGATTCCGGTTCATTTGCTGGCGCTGAACCGCCCTTGACCCGGCTTTGCGCTTTGCCTTAGGATCGGAAGGATGATCCTCTCTTGTCGTGTCGCCATCTTTTCCGCGCTCTTCTCCCTCGTCGGCGGAGCTCATGCCGCCCCGCCGAATTTCCTCCTCATCTTCACCGACGACCACGGCTGCGGCGACGTCTCGACCTACGGGGCCAAGGACGTGCAGACGCCGAACATCGATCGGATCGGGAAGGAAGGCATGGTCTTCACGACGATGCGGGCGAACTGCACCGTCTGCTCTCCTTCGCGTGCCGCGCTCCTCACGGGACGCTACCCTGACCGCGTCGGCGTGCCGGGGGTGATCCGCACCCAGCCGGAAAATTCGTGGGGTTGGTTCGCGCCTGGTGTGCCCACGATCGCGGATGAACTCGGCAAAGCCGGCTATCACACCGGTATCGTCGGGAAATGGCACCTCGGGCTCGAGTCTCCGAACACGCCGAACGAACGTGGCTTCGACTTTTTCCACGGCTTCCTCGGCGACATGATGGACAGCTACACGACCCACCTGCGTCACGGGAACAATTATCTCCGGCTCAATCATGAGGTCATCGAAGCAGAAGGTCATGCCACCGACCTCTTCACCGACTGGTCCATCGCCTATCTGAAGGAGCGGGCCGTGAAACGCGATCAGCCTTTTTTCCTCTACCTCGCCTACAACGCCCCACATTTTCCGATCGAGCCGCCGGCCGATTGGCTCGCGAAGGTGAAAAAGCGCCATCCTGACATGGATGAAAAACGCACCACCAACGTCGCCTTCGTCGAGCATCTCGACCACGGGATCGGGCGGGTTCTCGCTTCGCTCGATGATCTCGGCCTCACCGAAAACACCGTCGTCGTATTCAGTGCCGACAACGGAGGCTCGCTGCCGCATGGCCAAAACAACGATCCTTGGCGCGACGGAAAGCAGAGCCACTACGACGGTGGCCTGCGCGTGCCCTTCCTGATACGCTGGCCCGCGAAGATCGCCGCCGGGTCGAAGAGTGACTATGCCGGACTGAATTTCGATCTCGTTCCGACCTTCCTCGAACTCGCCGAAGCCAAGTCCAGCGCGCCGGAGCAGCTCGATGCGGTTAGCCTCGTGCCGGTGCTTGAAGGCAAACCGATGCCGGAGAATCGTGAGCTCTACTTCGTGCGGCGCGAGGGCGGCAAAGCCTACGGAGGCAAGGACTACCAGGCTCTCATCCGAGGCGAGTGGAAACTGATGCAGAACGACCCCTACGGCCCGCTCGAACTCTACCACCTCAAGAACGATCCTGGCGAAACCACCAACCTCGCCACCAAGGCACCAAAGATTATCAACGAACTCTCCACCGCCCTTTCGCGCCAAATCCAGCGCGGCGGATCCACCCCCTGGCAAAAACCCTGACAGAACTTCCCATGCGACGCCATTTCCTCCTTCTCCTCTCCGTGTCCCTCTGTGCCCTCGGTGGTGAACCTCTAGCCGCCGAATCCCGCCCCAACCTCATCTGGATCATGGCCGACGACCTCGGCTGGGGCGACCTCGGCAGCTACGGGCAGAAGGTCATCAAAACGCCGCGTCTCGACCGCATGGCCGCGGAAGGGATGCGCTTCACCCACTTCTACGCCGGGGCCACCGTTTGCGCACCCTCGCGCAGCGTGCTCATGACCGGTCTCCATCACGGCCACACCCGCGTCCGCGGCAATTCCGGAAAGGACAATCCCGCGGCCCAGGCCTTGAAGCTGGGAGATATCACGGTGGCTGCCGCCCTACAGAAAGCCGGCTATCGCACCGCGCTCATCGGCAAGTGGGGGCTCGGCGATGTCGGTGAGGCTGACACCGGTTTGCCGCGAAAGCATGGCTTCGACGAGTTCTTCGGCTACCTCAACCAAGGTCACGCCCACAATCATTTCACCGATTTCCTGTGGCGGAACGAAGCAAAAATCACCCTTCCAAACTACGTGACCCCCATTGGCGATCATGGAGCGGGTTATTCGGAGGATCCCATTCTCTACTCCGATGATCTCCTCACCGACGAGGCCCTCAAGTTCGTCTCGAAGAATCAGGCGCAGCCCTTCTTCCTCTACTGGAGCCTCGTCATCCCCCACGCCAACAACGAGCGGGGACGGGAGATCGGCGACGGCGCCCACGTGCCCGACTATGGTCCCTACGCCAAGATGGACTGGCCCGACCAGGACAAGGGACAGGCGGCGATGATCACGCGGCTCGACAGCTACGTTGGTCGCATGCTTGACCAGCTCGAACTGCTTGGCCTCGCCGAAAACACGCTCGTCATTTTCACGAGCGACAACGGGCCGCACAACGAGAGCAAGCACAACCTTGACCGCTTCGATCCGAACGGTCCCTACACCGGGATCAAACGCAGTCTCACCGACGGCGGCATCCGCGTGCCCTTCCTTGCCTGGTGGCCCGGGACGGTGAAGCCCGCGGTGTCGGATCACACCGGCTACTTCCCCGACTGGTTCCCCACCGCCACCGAATTGGCGAAGGCGGAGACGCCGGCGAATCTCGACGGCATCAGCCTCGTCCCGCTTCTCACCGGCAAGCCGGATCAGCAGAAGGAGCACGAGTTCCTCTACTGGGAGTTCCACGAGGGCGGCTTCAAGCAGGCCGCCTTGTATCAAGGGCGCTGGAAAGGCATCCGCCAGGGTGGGCCCGATGCGCCGGTGAAGTTGTATGATCAGCAGAACGACGTCGCCGAGGAAACCGACGTCGCCGGACAGCATCCTGACATTGCCACCAAGATCGGCGAATATCTCGAAACGGCGCGGACGCCGCTTCCGGAATGGGAGCCGCGGTGGAAGGCGGCGGGGAAGGGGAAGTGAAGGGGAAGTAAATGGGGGCTCCTTCCGTAGTGGTGATCTCCAGATCGCCACCGTCCCTTCCAGCCCAACTTGCTTGGCCATCTGGAGATCACCACTACCAGGCTTCTCACCTCTTCTCGCCAGTCCTCCCGCGCAAACGCGCCCACTCGAAACTCCGCGCTTCCCCTGGAGTTCGATTCCCGCGTATCCTGACCTCCGACCCAACCCCCTTCACCCATGCACCGAACCCTCTTCACTCTCGCGCTGCTCCTCTTCACCGGTCTCGCCTCCGCCGCGGACCGGCCGAACGTGCTTTTCCTGATCTCCGACGACCTCAACAACTACCTCGGTTGCTACGGAGATGAAAAGGCGAAGACGCCGAACATCGATGCGCTCGCCGCTCGCGGGGTGCGTTTCGACAAGGCCTACTGCTCCTTTCCGCTTTGCGGACCGAGCCGGAACTCCATGCTGACGGGGCTCTATCCGAACAGCACGGGCATCCTGACGAACTCGCTCATCTTCCGCCAGACGATTCCCTCGCACATCAGCCTGCCACAGGCGTTCCGATTGGATGGCTACTTTGCGGGCCGGATCGGGAAACTCTATCATTACAACGTCCCCAATTCGATCGGGACGAATGGTCATGATGACCCGGGCTCATGGGAGCTGGAACTCAACCCCGCGGGTGTCGATCGCACCGACGAGGGGCCGATCGTGACGCTGACGCCCGGTCAATACGGCGGCACGCTGAGTTGGTATGCCTCGCCGAAGAGTGATGAGTTTCATACCGACGCGATGCTCGCGAAGGACGCGGAATGGGTCCTGGAACGCTGCGCGAAGGAAAAGGACCGCCCCTTCTTCCTTGCCGTGGGATTTTACCGTCCCCACACTCCCTACGTTGCGCCGGAGAAGCCGTATTTCGACTATTACCCGACCGAGACGATGCGGCCCTATCAAAAGGTCACCGATAATCCCGAAGACGTGCCCGCCGCCGCGCTCGGCAGCTACAAGAAGGACCAGGACCAGCTCACCGACGAACTTCACCGCCAGTGCGCCCAGGCTTACTACGCGAGCATCAGCTTCCTCGACACCCAGGTGGGTCGGGTCGTCGCGGCGCTCGACCGGCTCGGGCTCGCGGAGAACACGATCATCGTTTTCACGAGCGATCACGGCTACCACATGGGTGAGCACGGGCTCTATCAGAAGCAGAGCCTCTTCGAAGGTAGTGCCCGCGTGCCACTGTTGATCGTCGCTCCGGGAAAAACGAAAGGCGGGGTCGTGAAGGAACCGGTCAGCCACGTCGATCTTTACCCGACCCTGACGGAGCTGGCCGGCGTAAAGGCTCCGAATAATCTCCAAGGCCAGTCGCTCGTGCCGATGCTGCAGGATCCGGCGGCAAAGGGCCGCGGTTGGGCCCTGACGCAGGTGGCTCGCGGTGGTGGCTTGAAGCCGAAGGTGGCTGCGGCGGCTCCGGCGAAGGGTAAGGGCGCGAAGCGTTTCTTCGGCTACAGCCTGCGTACGGATCGCTGGCGCTACACGGAGTGGGATGAAGGCCGGGAAGGCGCGGAACTCTACGACCACGAGAGCGATCCGGGCGAAGTCGTCAATCTTGCCAAGAAACCCGAACACGCCGCGACTGTCGCGGAACTGAGCAAGACCCTGCAAGAGGCCGCGAAGACGACCTTTCCGAAGGACGGGGTGACGCCGCCGGTGAAGGAGGGAGCGATGTGGGCACCGAATTTGTTCAAGCCGTGACGGAGGGAGTAAAAGGTAAAAAGTGAAAGGAAAAAGGTAGAGGGCTTCGACCGACGCTGGTGTGCGGGAGGTTTGCGTTCAAAAAAATCTCATCTGCGAACATCTGCGAAAATTCGTGCCCATCTGCGTTCAAAAAACGAAAACGCAGATGAACACAGATGAGCTTCGCTCCCGTAGATGACCGCGGATTCTTCAGCAAGAGATCAACGCAAATGGGCGCAAATACCCGCAAATTTCCGCAAATGAGTAAGCGTTCAAATCGCGAATTGATGAGAGTATTTTCGCCAACCCCCATGCTGATGAAACGCCTCCTTTTTCTCCTCTTTTCACTCGTCGCATCCGTCTCGGCCGCCGACCAACCCAACGTCATCGTCATCCTCGCCGACGACCTCGGCTACGGCGATGTCAGCTGCAACAATCCCGACTCCAAAATCGCGACGCCGAACATCGACCGGTTCGCCGCCGAGGGAATGCGTTTCACCGACGCCCACACATCGTCGGGTGTTTGCACGCCGACGCGATACTCGCTCCTGACGGGACGCTACCACTGGCGCACCCGTCTCCAGAACGGCGTCCTCGGGGGGTTCTCGCTGCCGCTCATCTCCGAGGGGCGCATGACGCTCGCCAGCTACCTGCGCGACCAGGGTTACCACACCGCCTGCATTGGCAAATGGCACCTGGGAATGGAATGGCCGCTGAAGGGTGGAGCGAAGGCAGACGACAAGGGCGATTTCGGCAAACCTTTCAAGGACATCAGTCTCGTCGATTACACCGCGCCGATCCAGAACGGTCCGGTCGACCGCGGCTTTGATCACTACTACGGCATCAGTGCTTCGCTCGACATGTTTCCCTTCGTCTGGATCCGGGACCGCCTGCCGACCGAGGAGGCGACCGCGGAAAAGACCTGGCTCCGCAAGGGACCGGCGGGTCCGAAATTCGAGGCGGTCGATGTGCAGCCGGGGATCACGCAGCGTGTCGTCGATTACATCGGCGAGCGCTCTGCGGACGCGAAAGCCGGCAAGCCGTTCTTCGCCTATGTGCCGCTGGCTTCGCCTCACACGCCGATCGTGCCGACGCCGGAGTTCCAAGGCAAGAGCGGGATCAACGCCTATGCGGACTTTGTCCTGCAGGTCGACCGCGACATGGGGATCATCAGCGAGGTGCTCAAAACAAACGGCCTCGCCGAAAACACGATCCTCGTTTTCACCTCGGACAACGGTTGCTCGCCTCAAGCCAACTTTCCCGAGCTCCTCGCCGCGGGCCACAATCCGAGCCACATTTACCGCGGCCACAAGGCGGACGCCTATGAAGGTGGGCACCGCGTGCCCTTCCTCGTGCGTTGGCCCGCGAAGGTGAAGGCGGGAACGGTCTCGGACCAACTCGTCGGCCAGATCGATCTGCTCGCGACGATGGCGGATTTGTTAGGGAAGGAACTGCCTGCCGACGCGGGCGAGGACAGCTTCAGCTTTCTGCCGGTTCTGTTGGGCGAAGGTCCGGGGCCGCGAAGCAGCATCGTGAGCCAGTCGATCAACGGCAGTTTCGCGATCCGCGACGGACAGTGGAAGCTGCTGCTCTGTCCCGGATCGGGCGGATGGAGCTTTCCGAAGCCGGGAGCGGACGACACGACGGGCATGCCGGAGTTCCAGCTCTACGATCTCGCCTCG
>Ga0209573_1001221_pt1 | contig 41875 bp, 17 predicted proteins | sample TNRBio252014_DNA_FD_185870 | JGI IMG/M metagenome (GOLD analysis project Ga0209573, IMG submission 185870) | Wastewater treatment Type I Accumulibacter community from EBPR Bioreactor in Madison, WI, USA - TNR Reactor_6/25/2014_ DNA (SPAdes)... | ecosystem: Engineered > Bioreactor > EBPR >...
TAAAAAATCGTCAAAAAAAAGAAATCACAAAATTCTTTTTTTAGTTTTTTATAAAAAAAGTAATATTAAAAATCAGACACCAACGAAAAAACAACAGAAATTACCATTACAATCACGGAATTTAGGTTTAAATAATGTTTTGTATATTATTCTTATGGTTGTTGGTGTATTTTGCTTTTTTAAGACTCCAATTGAAAAATACCCCGAAGTTCACATGGGAGATATTTTTATCACTACCTATTTTCATGGAGCTTCTCCTGTTGATGTTGAAAAGCTTATAACCATAAAGCTTGAAAATGTAATTAGAGAGATAAATGAGGTCGAATTTATAAAGTCAACCTCCACAAGAAATCGTAGCATGATAAAAGTGCATTTTAAAGATGGCACAGATTATCAAAATGCAATTACAAACCTAAAAATGCGTATTGAGGGAATTCAGAAGGACTTACCAATTTACTCTAAGGCACCAATATATCAGGAGGTCAAAGGAAGTGAAATGGTGCCGGTACTTCGATTTAATATATTTGGTAATCACGATAAAAATGGCCTTAGTTTGATTGCTAAAGATTTAAAGGTAAAGTTAGAATCCATTCAAGGTGTTGATAAAGCCCAAATTGTTGGCGAAAATATCCAAGAATACCACATTAAATTATCACCACAATTAATGAGAAAATATGGAATTCCTTTTCAATCTGTAGTGAGTGCAATTCAATCTTCAAATGTTAACATACCGATGGGGTCGTTGAGAGTAGGTAATAGCGAGTTTTTTTTATCGGCAGATGAAAAATTCAAGAATCATGAAGATATTTTAAACTTAATCATTCGAATAGATGGCGATGGAAATTTTGTTCGACTTAGTGAAATTTTAACGCATTCTTCGATGAGTTTTCAAAAACCGACCCTAATTCATTCTGCAGAAGGCAAAGAATGCAGGGGTACAAATTCATAAATCTGCGGAAGGGAATGCGATAGATATTAAAAATGAAAGCTTAAAGGTTATAGAGCGGTTTATGGCGGCTAATAAAAATAGAGCTGAAATTAGTTATTCCATTTCTGAGGATAGCACTAAATCAATTGACGCGTCGGTGAAAATTTTAAGTGCAAGTTTACTTACTGGTATTTTTTTTGTTTATATTTTAATGCATTATTTTATGGGGTTTAAGAATGCTTTTTTGGCAATTATTGGAATTCCATTTTCATTCTTACTTACGATGATATTTTTTCGATTAACGAATAATTCAATTAACGAAATCTCTCTATTTAGTTTTATTTTGGTTTCAGGAATGATTGTTAGCGATGCCATTGTAATTTTGGAAAACATTCATCGCTATCGTGAGTTAGGTCATAGTGTTTATGATTCGGTCGTAAATGGAACTTCTGAAGTATTTATTTCTGTGACAGCTTCTTCTTTAACAACAATCGCCGCATTTATGCCGCTTTTGATGATGTCGGGTGCGACGGGTGCTTTTTTTGCTATTTTTCCAAAAGCAATTTCATTTGCTTTGATTGCTTCGCTTATTGAAGCCCTATTCATTTTACCATTGCACTACTCTAGTTTGACATCAAATAAGAGTTTAACACTGAAAAAAAAAGGTAAAACCCAATCAGGTTATTGTTTTTGCAGATAGCATATATTCTAGGTTGTTACAACTGTGTTTGAAATTTAAATATTCCTCTTTGTTTTTATTTTTTGTAATTACAGTAGGTTCTTTTGTGATTCTTGCTTTAAGTTTAAGCGGTAAGACTAATTTAATTAAAGTAAAATTTTTTCCGGATACTTACCCTCAATATTTTATTACGCTTGAGGCACCAATTTCTACCCCGCTTAGTGTGACGAATGAGTATTTATTGAAGATTACTGATGAAATTAAAAAAAATGGCAAAGGTGAATATGGTGTTATAACTGGAACAGCGGGTTGGTATTCTAACGAAGATTACCAACCAATTTTTGGCTATCAGTATGGAATGTTAGTTGTTACTATGCCTGATTCTGACGCAAAAAAATTCGCAGATTACCCTGTAAATGACCCTAAAAAACATCTACAAACTGTTTTTAATCGAGTGAGACCCTTAGTGCCTGAAGAAGTTAAAATTTCGATTCGGCCTTCTTACGAAGGGCCCCCTCGTGGAAAACCAGTTAGTCTTAGAATATTTGGACAAAACGAAAAGGAGGTAACTAATTTAGCCCATAATTTATTGGGTTTCATGCAAAATTCTTCCGATTTAAAAGGTCTAATCAATATTAGCACTGATATGAGTGAGTCTAGAAAAGTTGCTACAATGAAAACAAATAATAATAAAACAAAAACCTATGGGTTAACACCGACAGATATTTTAACAATTGGAGCAGGATTAATCGATGGGCAAATTGTAGGTAAATTTCGTAGTAATCGAGAGGATGTTGATTTAAAAGTGATGATAGACGAACGAGAATTAATTCAACCTGAAGATATTTTAAATATTCCAATTATTGAAGATTCAAAATCTCCAATTCTAATTTCTGATGTGGCTAGTTTTGAATATTTACCAGAAATTTCTGCCTTAAATAGGTATAATGAACAAAGATCGATTGAGATCACTGCTGATATAGATGAATCATTTGGGCTAACCCCTCAAATGGTAGTATCTAAAATGGATTCCTATTATCAGACTATTTCACATAATTATAATGGAGCTCAATTGAGTTTTGAAGGTGAATTCAAAGCAACTCAGAACTCTTACGACTCTTTGCAAATGGCATTTTTGATTGCCTTGATGTTAATTTATGTTATTTTAGCTTGGCTATTTCAAAGTTATCTTCAACCATTTATTATTATTTCTACCATTTTTTTTGCCTTTGTCGGTGTTATATTAGGTTTGCTTTTCACTGGAGAAAATTTCACATTAAATGTATTTATGGGTGTTGTTGGGTTAGCTGGCGTTTCTGCAAATGATAGTATAGTGCTGTTAGATTTTATTAATAAAGCTAGAAAAAAGGGCAAATCCCTTAGAGAGTCTATCATCGACGGTTGTGGCGTTAGAATGAGAGCAATCATTTTAACTACTGCAACCACTGTTTTTGGTTTGCTACCTACTGCTCTGGGCATTCCAGAGTATTCACCAGCCTGGAGTGGAATGGCGGTGAGTTTTATATCAGGCTTAATTGTTTCAACTTTTTTAACTATGTTAATGATACCCGTGATCTATGAAATTGTGGAATCTATTAAAATAAAGATATTTGGTCGCGATCAGTATGTAAAGAAAAAATTGGTAATTCAAAACAAAGTTTTAGATCAAGAGGGGGTAAAGAAAACTATTACTGTTTAGCAAAGTATAATTGCTTTTGCAAAGCTATCATGTTTCAAATCTGCCTCCCTAATTCGATGGAATTTTCCTGTAAAAATTGCTCTATTTTTGCACAATATTCTGGCTAAATTCAGCTAATTTTTGCTATTTTAACTATCGATTTGTGTTGGGGTGATTATACCTTTTAATTTTTTTAAATTATGTTAATATGAAATCCTTTTAAAATTTTCAATACGAAAACCGCCATGCGCAAATGTTAAATCCATTTGGATGCTATGAGTTAAAACATAGTTATTTTGTAATTTATAAATTTTCATTAAATGTCATTGTTTCGTTTTATTGAGAGAGATGAGTTCTAGTATAAAAAATTCACAGTTAATAATCAAGGAAGAAGATTGGTATTTAAAAGATCTTGATTTTGCCTATTCTGCCTTAAAAACTAGTCAAAATGGGTTAAGTAATTCAGAGGCTATTTCGAGATTACAACAAAATGGCCCTAACAGTATACAAGAATATAAAGCAAAACCTGCTTGGTTGATACTAGCACATCAGTTTTCAGATTTCATGATAATCGTTTTATTTGTAGCAGCGGCAATTGCTGGTCTAGTTGGTGAAATAGCGGACTCTTTTGTCATTTTAGCAATTATTTTACTCAACGGCATAATTGGTTTTATTCAAGAGTTTAATGCAGAGAAGGCTATGATTGCATTAAAAAAAATGAATGCATTAAATTCTTTAGTTATCAGAAATAATCACCTCATCCCAGTACCAGCGGCTAATTTAGTGACGGGTGATATTGTTGTACTAGAAGCTGGAAATATAGTTCCCGCTGACTTGCGTTTAATTGAAGCGGCGCAACTTAAAATTGAAGAAGCATCTTTAACGGGTGAGTCGCATGCAGTTGAAAAACATTCTAATAGTCTACATGATGCACATTTACCTATTAATGATCGCAATAATATGGCTTATAAAGGCACCTTAATTGTGAATGGGCGAGGTCTTGGTTTAGTCGTTGCAACTGGAATGAACACTGAAATTGGTAAAATTGCTTTTATGTTGGCCGAAGAGGAAGTTAGCACTCCCTTACAAAAAAGGCTAAAAAAATTCGGGAAAAATCTTTCATTTGTAATTTTTATAATTTGTATCCTTTATTTTTCTTTTGGGCTATGGCGTGGTGAGGAAGTATTAAGTCTGTTATTAACTTCTGTTTCCCTTGCCATTGCGGCTATACCAGAGGCATTACCAGCCTTTGTAGTAATTGCTTTAGCCTTTGGTGCTAAAAGAATGATGAAACAAAAGGTTCTGATTCGTAAGCTTCCTTCTGTTGAAACACTTGGTTCTGTTACTTATATTTGTTCCGATAAAACAGGTACTTTAACAGAAAACAAGATGTCAGTTGAAGAGGTTTGTTTAAATGATATGGTTCTAAATAAACAAGACTTGATTCGCTTTTATAATGATGATGCATTTAAACTATTATTTTCCGCTATGGCACTAAATAATGATGTAGCTTGGGGTGAAAATGATTCGGTTATTGGTGACCCAACGGAAGTTGCCATTTATAATATTGCATTCGAACATAATTACCATAAAAATGTTTTATTAAAAAATTTCCCACGCGTTGCAGAGATTCCCTTTGATTCCAACCGTAAATGCATGACCACAATTCATAAGTGGGAGAATAATTATATTATATTTACAAAAGGGGCGGTTGAGGCTGTTATTTCAAAATGTGAAATATCTTCAAATGTTTTGAATGAGAAATACTTAATGCATTCTGACAAAATGGCCGCTGAAGGTCTAAGAGTAATTGGCTTTGGCTATCGCATTCTTTCACAGCTTCCAGAACAAATTACAGAAGAGAAAATTGAAAATAATTTAATTGTGGTCGGTATTTGTGGTATGATGGACCCACCGCGCGAAGAAGCCAAAGAAGCTATTAAACATTGTAAAACGGCTGGCATTCATACAGTAATGATAACTGGTGACCACCTGTTAACGGGTAAGGCTATTGCAAAACGGCTTGGTATTATAGAATCTGAAGATGATATGGTGGTAATAGGTAAGCAATTATCGAAAATGTCAGAGAAAGAACTAATAGATAATGTAAAAAAAATAAAAGTGTATGCGAGAGTTTCACCTGAACAAAAATTAAATATTGTGAAAGCATTGCAACAAAATGGGCAATTTGTGGCAATGACGGGTGATGGTATAAATGATGCGCCGTCTTTAAAAAGTGCCGATATTGGCGTTGCTATGGGTATTACTGGCACAGATGTTTCGAAAGAAGCAGCTCATATGATTTTGCTTGATGATAATTTTGCAACGATTGTAAAAGCGATTCGAGAAGGCCGAAGAATTTTTGATAATATCAAAAAGTTTATTCGTTATATCTTGACGGGCAACCTAGCTGAAGTTTGGGCGATTTTACTTGCATCAATCTTAGGTTTGCCTATACCGTTACTTCCCATACATATACTTTGGATTAACTTGGTGACCGATGGCTTACCAGGTTTGGCATTAGCTGGAGAACCAGCAGAAAAAGAAATAATGAATAAACCACCGCGTCATCCTAAAGAAAGTATTTTTGCTGGGGGCTTGTGGTTTTTTATCCTTTGGGTTGGGTTTTTGACTGGGGCTATTGCGACGGGTATTCAATATTTGGGAATACAATACAATTTTCACTGGCAAACCATGGTGTTTTCAACGCTTTGTTTTAGTCAATTAGCACTTGTATTGACTATTCGTTCTGAATCACAGTCCATTTTTAAATTAGGGTTGTTTTCTAACATATATGTTTTATTAGTTGTATTGTTTACATTAATACTTCAATTTGCTACTATTTATGTACCATTCTTCAATTCTATTTTTAAAACAGAACCACTTACTATAATAGAACTCGCAATTGTTTTGGCAGCATCGCTAATTGTTTTTGTTTCTGTAGAAATTAATAAATTTTTTATTACAAAACAAAATCGTAGGTAAGGTTATTTATAATTATCAAAAACGGATAGAGGTATAGCAATGTATAAATTGAAATGGGAAAATGGCTATGGCGTAATCGTGCATTCCGACGAAACTAAAGCAAGCATTCGAAAATTAGTTGATTATCTAATCCGCATAAAAAGATTTTCTGGTGAAGAAGAAATTTATCAGTTTTTGCATGGGGTGGATCTTTTATGCAATCATGCATTATCAATAGTTGCTCATACATCTTATGCCAGAAACTTTTATTTTGATTCTAAAGAATTAGCAAAAGAAGATTTTAAAGTAACTCCTGAAGGGCATATGGGAGGGTCTTTAAATATTGTGCCAGCCTATTTAGGGTATATGGCGGCAAATTATTTGACCAACTTTACCCGAAGTTGGATGATGGGTCAAGGTCATTGTGTAATAGCAATTGATACTTTAAATATTCTTACTAATAATTTATACGAAAGTCAAGAAAAACGATATTCCTATTCTGAAAAGGGAATATCCCAATTATGTCAAGATTTTTATTCTTACCGCCTTAGCGCAAAAGGTAAACCTGAGACACCACTCGGTAGCCATGTTGGGGCGCATACTGCAGGTGGAGTAATTGAAGGCGGGTATCTTGGGTTTGCGGAACTTTTATATAGTCATGCTGCCTTAAAAGGTGAAAAGTTAGTGGCATTTTTAAGCGATGGGTCTTTTGAAGAACAGCGAGGTAGTGATTGGTTTCCTAGATGGTGGCGCGCAGAAGATTGCGGAATTACCATTCCTGTTATGATTGCAAATGGTCGAAGAATTGATCAGAGAACTACAATGCAGCAGCAAGGAGGTGTGGAATGGTTTAAAACTCACCTTGCCAATAATTCTTTTGACCCTATAACCATTGATGGCAAAGACCCTGCGGCCTTTATTGCAGGTATTATTCATGCAGAAAATATTTTGCAAAATATTATGGATACAGGCAATTTTAAATACCCTCTCAAAATGCCATATATTATTGCAGAAACCATAAAAGGTTTTGGCTTTCCTGGGGCAGGTTCAAATAATGCTCATAATTTACCGCTTGGGAATAACCCTTATGAAGATGCAGAAGCAAGAAAACGCTTTAATGAAGGTGTTAAAAAGTTATGGGTAGATGCTAAAGAAATCGAATCTATTCGCAGTAAGTATTTCCCATTAACTTTAGATAGCAGAATCAAAGAAAAAAATCATACTCTCGCACATCGTCAAGTTACATTAGAAAATGTTCCAATTTTAAATAGTTATACACTTGGCGAAAAAATCTCACCAATGGAAGCAATTGATGAGGTCTTTGTAAAAATTGTTTGCTCCAATAAGAATCTAAGAGTACGAGTGGGTAACCCAGATGAATTACGCAGCAATCGAATGAATAAAACTCTAGATGTATTAATGCATAGAGTTACGGCCCCAGAAGTAGGAATTTCAGAAAGTATTACGGGCTCAGTGATAACAGCATTAAATGAAGAAGCCGTTGTTTGTGCAGCTCTTGGGAATAAAGGTGGTATTAATCTGAGTGTAACTTATGAAGCTTTTGCTGTTAAAATGTTAGGCGCTATTAGACAAGAGATTATTTTTGCAGCAAACCAAACTAATATCAACCACGAGCCTAAATGGTTAAGTGTGCCAATTATTGCAACATCGCATACTTGGGAAAATGGTAAAAATGAACACTCTCACCAAGACCCTACTTTTGCAGAAGCATTGTTAGGTGAAAATGCCTACCACAGCCGCGTTTTATTTCTTTCAGATGCTAATAGTGCTCAATTTGCAGTTACATCTATTTATCAAACTCAAGGTAAAATATTTTGTTTAGTTGTTCCGAAGAACAAAGTTTCAAATGTTTTTGATGAAACAAAATCCAAAATTTTATGGGAAGAAGGCGTGGTGGTTCTAAGAGACACAGAATCTCCTCAGTTTATTATTACTGCAATTGGGGCGTACCAACTAGAAGAAGCAACAATTGCACTAGAAATGTTGGCAGAAAAAGGAATAAAAGGCCGTTTGCTATATATGCAAGAGCCTGGAAAATTCAAAATGCCACATAGTACTACAGAGCAAAAATATATAAATAACGAAGATATCTTACAAAAAAATTACCCTAATGCCGTGAAAACGCGACTATTTGTATCTCATACCCGCATTGAACCTTTAATTGGAATATTAAGAAAATTAGATACTGGGATTAATCATTGTAAATTTTTAGGTTATATAAATAAAGGCGGTACTTTAAGTTCAAAAGGAATGCTGTTTTTAAATGAGTGCAGTCGTTTTCATATCATTAAAGAAATAGCTGAGCTTTTAAAATTGCCGTTGCCAATTCTTTTAAGCGATAAACATTTAAAAATGTTAGATCAAACCGGTGACCCGAATGATTTTTAGGTTTTGAGTTTTGCATATTGTTGTCAATTAGAAAATCTCAAATTTTTCCATAATTAGTAAATGTTAGGAAATTCAAACAAATTTGTAATTCTATCTATTGTGAATTACATTTTCGTAAAACACTATATGTTGTAATTTAGAGGGATGACTCGACTAATAAATTGAAAATCGTTTAGTGATTAGTATTTGAGCACTAACAATACCTATTATTGCCCTATAAAGTTTTTGCCTTTAATAATAAAATATACTTATGAAATAGTGGTATAATAAATGCTATGAGTAAAATGGTAGGCACATATTAAGTGAACAAAATTAATTCAATGCGTTTAATTGATCAAGACCCATATTTGCAACCTTATTTAGGTATTTTACAGTCCCGACTTAAGCGATTTGAATCTCGTCTAGGTGAAATCAATACTCACTTTAGTGACTTAATAAGTTTTGCAAGTTGGCATAAAGATTTAGGTTTTCATTTAAAAAGTGGGCAATTGGTATATCGTGATTGGATACCTCAAGTAAAACAAGTAGCCCTCGTAGGTGATTTTAATTTGTGGGACAAAAATTCCCATCCGTTAAAAAAAGAAAATAATGATTTGTGGTCGATAAAAATTCCAGTCGATACTTTTCCAAGCCAAACGCCTCACCAGCAGAAAATTAAATTAAGAATCCAAACGGAAAAAGGGGAGTGGATCGATCGCATACCAGCCATGGTAAATTATTGCTTTCAAGACCCAACCTCCAAAGAATTTTATGGGTTGTTATGGTTTCCAGAAAAAAAACATGTATGGAAGTCAAACGCTCCAAAAGCACCTCAACCTTTGCTAGTTTATGAGGCTCATATTGGTATGGCTCAAGAAAAACAAGGTCTTGGAACATACCTCGAATTTAGAGATGAGATTATACCAAGAATTGCAAAGGGAAATTACAATGCAATCCAATTGATGGGCATTCAAGAACATCCTTATTACGGCTCATTTGGTTATCAGGTATCCAGTTACTTTGCACCAAGCTCACGATTTGGCACACCAGAAGATTTGAAGAGCTTAATTGATACAGCTCATTCTTATGGGCTTATCGTTATTCTAGATTTAGTTCATTCCCATTCTGTTAAAAATACTTTAGACGGTCTTGGTGAATATAATGGAACAGATTACCAATATTTTCATAGTGGGCCAAAAGGAATTCATTCTCTATGGGATTCTCGACTGTTCAATTATGGTAAACATGAGGTTCAAAGATTTTTATTAAGTAATATCGTGTACTGGTTAGAAGAATTCCATTTTGATGGTTTTCGTTTTGACGGTGTGACATCAATGTTGTTTGAGCATCATGGTCATTACAAACAATTTAATCATTATGATATGTATTTTGGCAAAGATGTTGAAGAAGATTCTATTTTATATCTTCAATTGGCAAATACGGTAATGCATCAAGTTAAAAAAGAAGTTATTAGTATTGCAGAAGATATTAGTGGAATGCCAGGTTTATGTCGACCCATTGACGAAGGCGGAATTGGTTTTGACTACCGTATGCACATGGGGGTTGCCGATTTTTGGATTAAAATCATCAAAGAATACAAGGATGAAAATTGGCCTTTAAATGAGTTATACCATGAATTAACCACAGGTCGTTTTGGCGAAAAAAAAATATGTTATGCGGAATCTCACGATCAAGCTATGGTAGGCGATAAAACATTAGCGTTTCAGTTGATGGATAAAGAAATGTATTCGAATATGTCAAAGAATAACCCTAGTTTAATCATTGATCGGGGCATTAGCTTATTGAAATTAATTCGATATTTAACCATCAGTTTGGGTGGTGATGGTTATTTAAATTTTATGGGAAATGAATTTGCCCACCCCGAGTGGATTGATTTTCCGCGAGAAGGAAATAATAACTCTTATCATTATGCCCGTCGCCAATGGAGTTTATGTGATAATCAAAACCTCAAATATTCCTATTTGTTAAATTTTGATCGTGATATGCTAAAAGTAACAGTTCAAAATAAAGAAGCAAATGCAATGCGACCTACGCTTTTAAATTTAGATACAGTAAATTCTGTTTTGATTTTTTGTAAAGGTGATCTTGTATGGTTTTTTAATTTTCACCCAACAAAAAGTATTGAAGGGTATCAGTTTGGAGTGCAGACAAAAGGGAAATATAAAGTTGAGTTTGAAACCGATGATTTACAGTATGGTGGTTTTAATCGAATTGAAAAAGAATGTTTGTATGAAACAACAGAAGAAAATTCTCATGGTAGAGCATTTTCTTTAAAAATATACACACCTAGCCGTACGGCTATTTTATTGAAAAGGCAATAAGTATGAAAAGTGAATTTGAAGTGAATTATGATGTTCTAGAAAATACCGAAAGATCTCAGAAACAAGAATGGCTTGAAACAAATGGTCTAGGTGCATACGCTTCGAGTACCATTTTGGATTGTCACACAAGAAAGTATCATGGATATTTAGTTTCACCTATTGAGCAATGCCCAGGACGCTTTGTCTTGCTTTCAAAAATTGATGCAGTTGTTTTAGCAGGTGAAAATGAGTTTTCATTGGGCACGAATAAATTTCCAGATGTTTTTCACCCAACAGGGCATCGCTATGCAGAAAAGTTTGAATACGCCTTACATCCGAAAACTACTTACAATATCGGTGATTTAGTTATTGAAAAATCATTGATGATGCCTTACGGTGAAAATGCTGTAATTGTAAAATATTCATTGGTTTCAGGGGAGAAAAATATTACGATTCAACTTTTCCCATATCTTGCCTTTCGAAATTTTCATCATTTAGCTCATGAGAACAATCATTTGCAAGTCAAAATGTTTGCCGTAAAAAAAACTTGGAAAATCGAACCTTATATGGGAATGCCTCCTTTGTTTTTTAAGGAAGACGGTAAACTTAAATTTTTCCCTGGGCCTGATTGGTTATTGCGTTTTGAATATATGAAGGAAATGAAACGCGGTTATGACTTTCGCGAAGATTTATTTTGCCCAGGAATGTTCGAAGCAAAAATTAAACCAGGGCAAGATGTTTATCTAAAAGTTAGTTTGTCTAGCGATAGTGAGGCACCTAAAAAATCATGGGATGATGAATTGTCTAGACGCACAAAATTATTTTCGATAAAAGAAGACTTAGATTTATTAAAATTTAACTCGAGACATTTTTTAATTAATAATTCAAGAAAAGATGGAGCTGGCCTAATAGCTGGTTTCCAATGGTTTGGCGAATGGGGGCGTGATGCAATGATATCCCTACCTGGGCTAACTTTGTTTACAAAAAGACAAAAAGAATTTTTAGAAATAATGCGTGCTTTTAGCAATGAAGCAAAAGATGGGTTAATACCTAATGAAAGAGGGGTTGATCATCAAGGCCCAACTTACAATTCTGTCGATGCTGGGTTTTGGTATTTTTGGGCATTACAGCAATATTGTTTAAACACCAATGACGAAGCAAAGGTTAAAAAAGAATTTGGCAAAACCATGAAAGAAATTTTGATGGTTTATGAAAATAATAAAAGCCCCTACGGTTTTGTAAATGAAGATGGGTTGTTATCACTTGGTAGTGCAAATACTCAATTAACTTGGATGGACGCACAAGTGAATGGAGTGCCAGTTACACCCCGCAATGGTTATGCGGTAGAAATTAATGCTCTATGGTTTAATGCCATTCAATTTTATAGCGAACTATGTGCGGAAGATTTTAAGAAGAGTTTCCCGAATTTGAAAAAATACCTAAAGTCAATACCGCCTGCATTTTTAAAAATGTTCTGGTCAGAAGAATTAGGTTATTTAGCCGATGTAGTAACCGATGGCAAACAAGATCTGTCTGTTAGACCCAATCAAGTAATTGCAGCAGCGATGCCTAATTGCTTAGTTAATAAAACACAATTGACAAAAATATTGCAAACTGTAGATAAGGAACTCTTCACTCCCTATGGTCTGCGCACATTAAGCCCTAAAAATTCTCAATATCGTGGTTTTTATAAAGGCGATCAAAAAGAAAGAGATGCTTCCTACCACCAAGGTACTGTTTGGCCATGGCTAATTGGTGCTTACACTGATTTATTTTTAAAAGTTCATGGTAGTAAAAAGAAAAACTGCAAAACTTTACTAGATACCATTCAGCCTCTAGTTGATTCAATTCGCGAAAATGGTCTTGGTAGTATTGGTGAAATTAGAGAAGGGGATGCTCCGCATCATTCTCGTGGTTGCCCGATGCAAGCTTGGAGTGTTGCGGAAACGATAAGAGCCTTTGAAATGTTGAGAAAGGTTAAATAATGACTCGAGTTTTGATGTTTGGTTGGGAATTCCCGCCGTTTATCAGTGGAGGCTTAGGTACGGCTTGCTATGGTTTGACTACAAGTATGAAAAAACTTGGGGCGGAAGTGCATTTTGTGTTGCCAACATTTGGTAAACATGAAATGACAGTTTCAGAAATTCCATTAATAAACGCAAGTGAGGTTGAAATTCCAAATCGTGTGATAATTAACGAAGAGGTTATTCAAAGGAATAGAAGGCTTTATGAAATTTTTTCGCAAGTGACTCATTTAGATACTATTTTAAAACCTTATATGACTGAAACGATATATCAGGAAGAACTGTTAAAGCGTAGACAAGAAGAAGTAAATGAGACAAGCTCAACTCATTCATTTCATGTTAACTCTAAAACTAAATTTTCTTTTAATGGTAGTTACGGGGCGAGTTTACGAGATGAAGTGTATCGTCTTGGATATGTAGGTTTTTCTTTGGGTTTAGGTAATGACTTTGATGTAATCCATGCTCATGACTGGATGACCTACCCCGCAGGAATAGCGGCTAAGCAAGCCAGTGGCAAAAAACTAATTGTGCATGTGCATGCTACAGAGTTTGATCGTTCAGGTGAGCATGTAAATCAGACTGTTTATGATATTGAGCGTATGGGAATGCACATGGCCGACCATATCATTGCTGTTAGTCACCGCACCAAAAAAATTGTAACCGACCATTACGGAATTCATCCAGACAAAGTCAGCGTTGTTCACAATGGTGCTATAGAGAATGAAGAAATAGAAAATCAAATGAAAAGACCATTTAAAGAAAAAATGGTTTTATTTCTAGGTAGAATTACTTCCCAAAAAGGCCCTAGCTATTTTGTAGAAGCTGCTAATAAAGTTCTAAAAAAGAAAAGAAATGTTCGATTTATTATGGCGGGCGATGGCGACTTAATGAGCAAAATGGTGCGTCGCGTTGCAGAGTTGAAAATCGGTCACCGGTTTCATTTTACAGGTTTTTTAAGAGGCGATGCCTTAACAAATATTTTCAAAATTAGCGATCTATTTATAATGCCTTCTGTTTCCGAGCCATTTGGTATCGTGCCGGTTGAGGCTATGCGGCATGAAGTACCCGTAATCGTTTCAAAACAATCTGGGGTTGCAGAAATTTTACCTGACGCTTTAAAGGTAGATTTTTGGGATGTTGAACTTTTAACCAAACAAATTTTAGAAATTTTGAATAACCCTGCCAAAACAAAACGCATGATACAAAAAAATAATGAATTAGTTAAAGAATTAAATTGGGATAAACCAGCGGAAAGAGTTTTAGAAGTATACGAAAGAGTTTTGTCATGATTTCTATTTGTCTATATTTACAAATCCATCATCCTATTCAATTAAGAAATGATTATGATTTCTTTAAAATTGGTGCCGATCATCAATATGAAGATATTTTAAAAACTGAAAAAATGGTTAAAAACTTGGCTGAAAAATGTTATGTGCCTTTATTTAACCAATTGAAAGAGATGATCAGCTTTCATAATGATAAATTTAAGATTTCTTTGTCAGTTAGTGGTATCGCTTTAGAAAATCTAAAATCCTTTGCCCCTGAAGTTCTTGACTTAATAAATGATTTGTTAAAAACCGATTGCTTAGAAATTGTCGGTGAAACATATTATCATTCTTTAGCATTTAAATATTCCGAAAAAGAATTCGTAGATCAAATTAAATTACATCGAAATTCTATGAAAGAAGTTTTTGGTGTTAAAACAACTACTTTTCGTAATACAGAGATGATTTTCGATAATAAGCTCGCCCCATTAATTGAGTCTTTAGGTTTTAAAACAATTTTAACACAAGGCACTCGAAGAATTTTAGGTTGGCGAAGCCCTGGTTTTATGTATCAACCAAAAACATCCACCAAGACCAATATGCTTCTAAATTATGCTCCATTAACCGAACACATTCAATATTATTTTAGCGCCAGAAATTGGCGCGAGTTTCCAATAACGGCAGATAAATTTACGAATTGGATCCATTCACTTTCTGGTAATGGCGAAACTGTTGGGTTGTTTTTAGATGCAGAAACCTTTGGTGTAAATCATAGTCATGACAGTGGGATTTTTCAGTTTTTGACAGCTTTACCAAATATGATTCTAAGTCGAAAAGACTTTTGCTTTCAACTACCAGAAGAAATTTCGATGTCGCATCAACCAATGGCAAGACTTGATGTGCCTCACACAATATCATGGGGCGATAAAGAACGAGATTTATCACTGTGGTCTGGAAACCATATGCAGAATTCGACAATAGAATTCCTGTATTCTCTAGAAGATATTATGCGTAAAAATAAAAATAAGGATTTGTTACCGATATGGCGAAAGTTAACTAGCTCTGATGTCTTCTTTCAATTGCATACGAAGTGGGATAGTGAAAATTTATCGAATCGACATTTTAATCACCAAAGTCATTTTGCCAGCCCCGAAAAAGCTTTTATTGTGATAAACAATATGATTAATGATTTGGAGCAATTATCGTTATAAGAAGTGGATGGGTTAAATTTAGGTAACTCGCGAATATTTGATCTGGCTTCCAAAAAGATTCGCAAGTTACAAATATAGTTCAAAATATCCTACATCCTATTTTATACTTTTATTTTGGCATTTTTAGGCCTGTTTGTAAATTCAAAATTTTTTAAAATGGTCAATTTCAATTCATTTTATACATAAATTCATTAGAATATCCGTTTCGACTTTTTAGAACTTTAAAAATTTCTATTTGAATAAACGGATATATTTATGGATGAACCTGTCTTAACAATTGAAGAGTTGCGAATTCAAGAAGATCACACTCGTGAAAGAAATTGGAAGCGTTGGGGGCCTTATTTGGCGAATAGACAATGGGGAACCGTTCGCGAAGATTATTCAAAAGATGGAAATTGCTGGGATTATTTTACCCATGATATGGCGCGAAGTCGCGCTTATCGCTGGGGTGAAGATGGTTTATTAGGTATCACAGATTCTAAAAATAGATTGTGTTTTAGTCTTGCTTTATGGAATGGCAAAGACGCTATTTTAAAAGAAAGATTGTTTGGGTTAACAGGCTATGAAGGAAATCATGGCGAGGATGTTAAGGAGTCCTATTTTTACCTAGAAAGTTCGCCAACTCATTCCTACATGAAGGCATTATATAAATATCCGATAGATGCTTTCCCTTATTCTCAATTGATTGAAGAAAATCGTAGAAGAAGTCGCCATGACCCAGAATTTGAATTGATGGATACAGGTGTATTTAATAATAATCGATATTTTGATGTTTTAATTGAGTATGCTAAGGCCAAGCCAAATGATATTTTAATTAAGATTACAGTTGAAAATTGTAGTGCTGAAGAAGCTGAAATAACAGTTTTACCTACTTTGTTATTTAGAAATACTTGGACTTGGGGGCAAACACGCGAAGATCGATCGCGACCTAGAATTTTTTATGATCGACCAAGCCGTATCGAAACAAAACAGTCAACGATGGGTCGATTTTTTATGGATGCAGCCCCTCAACCTGGGTCCATTAGCGTGCCAGCAATTTATACAGAAAATGATTCCAATCATGAGCATCGTATGCATACGGCAGAAGAGGAAGAAGCTGCAAAAGAAAAAGACCAGCATTTATTGCTAAATATATCACCAAACATTGACGAGATGGAAGAAAACGAACAAGCAAAAAAATATTATAAAGATGCTTTTCATGAATATATCATTAATAACAAAAAAAGTGCGGTTAACCCAAATCGTCATGGAACAAAGGCTGCTTTTATATACAAGTTGAAATTAGCAGGAGGGGAAAAAAAGGTTATACAATTAAGGTTGTATTCTGAAAATGATAAACCGATAGAAAGTTTTGGAAAAAACTTTAATGATGTATTTGAAGCTAGAATAAAAGAAAACAATCAGTTTTATGATAAAGTAATCGCTAAAGGGCTAAGCGAAGAAAGAATTAAAATCATAAGGCAAGCCTATGCAGGCTTATTATGGAGCAAGCAATATTATTATTACATTGTTAAAGATTGGTTAAAGGGTGATTCAAAACAGCCGAAACCGCCACAGGAACGATTAGAAGGTCGAAACAAAGACTGGGGTCATTTATACAATAAAGATATTATATCCATGCCAGATAAGTGGGAGTACCCGTGGTATGCGGCATGGGATTTAGCTTTTCACATGATACCTTTTTCAGCAATTGATCAACACTTCGCTGAAACACAATTGTTGTTATTCTTAAAAGAATGGTTTATGCACCCTAATGGTCAAATACCAGCGTATGAATTTTCATTTTCAGATGTGAACCCACCAGTACATGCGTGGGCTTGTTGGCGTGTTTATAAAAACAGTGGCCCAGTTGGTAAAAGAAATAGATCGTTTTTAGAAGAATCTTTTCAGAAACTTTTGATCAACTTTACATGGTGGGTAAATCGAAAAGACTTAGAAGGTAACAATTTGTTTTCGGGTGGGTTTTTAGGTCTAGATAATATTGCCGTTTTCGATCGCTCGAATTTGCCAAAAGGTTCTGTTATGATTCAGGCAGATGGAACTGCTTGGATGGCATTTTACTGTTGTACGATGTTAAGAATGGCAATGGAACTTGCAAGTGAAGAGCCTATTTATTCAGGCATGGCTTCAAAATTCTTTGAGCATTTCTTAGCAATTTCTGCTGCCTCACATGAAATTGGCGATTTAGGTTTATGGGATGAAACGGATGGTTTTTATTATGATCAATTAAAAATTGGCGATAAATATATTCCCTTAAAAGTCAGATCGATGGTTGGTGTTATACCTTTATTTGCGGCAACTATTGTTCGCGAAGAAATTATTATGAAACTTCCCAATTTTGAAAAAAGAATGAATTGGTTGTTAGAAGATTTCAAAGACCTAGAAAGAAATATGAGTTATTTAGAGGCGAAAGGTGAAATTGACAATCACCGATATTTATTAGCTTTGCCGAATAAAAAGAGATTAGTTAGAGTTTTAAGGTATATTTTAGATGAAAATGAATTTCTTTCTCCATTTGGAATTCGCTCGCTTTCAAAATTTCATGATAACAACCCATTTGTCTTGTTACATGAAGGTATAGAATATTCCATAAAATATACTCCTGGTGAGTCAGATACGCATTTGTTTGGAGGCAATAGTAATTGGCGTGGTCCAATTTGGTTTCCGTTAAACCACTTATTAGTTGAAAGTTTGCTTCGTTATTATGAATTTTATGGGAATGATATTCAAGTAGAATGCCCAACAGGTTCTGGCCAATTAATGAATCTTCGGGATGTTGCTCTTGAAATATGCTCTCGGTTAACCAAAATCTTCGTTCTTGATGAAAATAAACAACGACCACTACACGGTAAAAATTCATTGCCGAATTTAGAACCAAAATGGAAAGATCTCGTTTTGTTTTACGAGTATTTTCATGGAGAAACGGGTAAAGGGTTAGGGGCAAGCCATCAAACCGGTTGGACAGCTTTAATTATTAAATCAATAGAGTATGCGGTGCGTTTAGACTCGTGATTTTTTACTTAAATTCCGCAGGCTAGTTAGGGTATGTTCGCCTCATGATGTGGCTTCGGTTAATTCATACGGTGAATACGCTTCCACAATATGACATTGGCTTTTGGGGCACCCACGAGGGCGGTTCGACGATTCGATTGCCCCTATGAAATATAATTTTAAAAATTAAAAATCGTAGAGCCAAGGCACCGCCTTGGCTCTGCTTTATGCCACCTTTTTACTGCAACAGTTCAAAACAAAATCAGCCTTGTCAGAAGGGCGAGAGTCGCACGGCAGTGCGCCTCTACAAAACATAATCTCTTTTCTTTTTCAGTGTATATCAGTGTGTTCAGTGGTTTATTTTTTTCTTCAGATTCGCACTGTAGGGGCAATTCATGAATTGCCCCATACGCATCAACTTAAGCTTTTAGTGCGTAACCAGACCCACCGCGGTCTGGTAGAGTAGGCAAAAGATTGTAAGGAATTGGCAAAATGAATACTTTAAAAAAAATAGCGACTATAAATCAACTCTTTTTTCTCTGCATCAACTCTACCAGACAGCGGTGGTGCGACAAATCGCGGGTCTGGTTACGCAAAAGAACGAGAAAAGTAGTTAGCGGAAACCCTTAAATTGATGCGTATGGGCAATTCATGAATTGCCCATACGAAATATATTTTTAAAAGCTAAAAATCGTAGAGCCAAGGCACCGCCTTGGCTCTGCTTTATGCCACCTTTTTATTGCAACTGTTCAAAGCAAAATCAGTCTTATCAGAAGGGCGAGAGTCGCACGGCAGTGCGCCTCTACTAAACATAGTCTCTTTTCTTTTCCAGTGTATTTCAGTGGTTTGTTTTTTCTTCAGATTCGCACTGTAGGGGCAATTCATGAATTGCCCCATACGCATCAACTTAAGCTTTTAGTGCGTAACCAGACCCACCGCGGTCTGGTAGAGTAGGCAAAAGATTGTAAGGAATTGGCAAAATGAATACTTTAAAAAAAAATAGCGACTATAAATCAACTCTTTTTTCTCTGCATCAACTCTACCATACCACGGCGGTGTTGATGCACGGTCTTTTGCGAAGCCAGATAGGCGAAGTGTCACACCACCTTTGCCAGGTAGATTTAAATTTATATTTTAAATTTCATTTTTTTGATTCTAAAAGAATCTCGTTTGTTTTTTGAAAAACGATTTGAGGCGATACTGTTTTGATGTCTTGGTTTTTTTCAGCAAGGATCGCAAAGCTCTTAGGTGATTTATGAGTCCATTCTGCAATTGTCGAAATGGGGTCCTTTTTGCTCCACCCCCAAACACCAATATAGTAGCCATTACACATTTGTGCTAAATGGGAAGGTCCGCAATCATTAGCAATAGTGATCGCGCTATTTAAAACTATTTGTAAGATATGCGGTATTGTCTCATTCATATAGACTGCGACGCTTGTTTTGTCAACTTGTGCTTGTAAAATTTTCAATTCTGGTTCTTCTTGTTTGCCTATTACAAAATGAAAAAAAGCATTTGGATATTTAATTTTTATAAGATTTACAAGCGAAATGAAGTTTTCAATTCCCCATTTTTTATGTTCGCCTTCGCCACCACCTGGCATAAGGCATATATTCATTCTGTTTTTATCAATTGGTAATTGCTGATCTAAGTTTGCTAAATTTGAAATTTTTTGAAAGCCAAAGTGAGGTTTAAAAAGTGGGTTTTCAAGTAATTTAAAAAAATCTAATACTCGATAGCAATTTTTATTTCTTTCAGGTTTGTAGTGATACATAAATGACAATAACGAGGATGATTTAAAGCCTATTTTTTTTGATGAGAAAGACCACAAGCATACAAAATTTAATCTTTCACTGTTAGATCTAAAGTTAATGATTAAATCGGGTTTATATTGCAATAAAGGCTTCAAAATATGTCTTACCTTTTTTTCAGAATATATTTCATTTTTATCAAATAATTGGAGCGGTTTTAAAATATTTATAATTGGCGTTGTACTAAACACTAAAATATGACTATTTGGGTATTGTTCACGAATATTTTGAAAAAATGGAATGAGTAATACGGTAGCGCCAAAAAATGGTTTGGAAGGTATAAAAACAGCTATTTTCTGCATATACGCCCCGTTTTTAATAAAGTAATTTGTAATTCATGAAAATATATTTTTTGGTTATTTAATGGGCATCAAGCCAATTATCACCCACTCCAATTTCTACAACTAATTCAACATCCCATTTAACGACATTAGACATGGCTGATTTAATAATTTCCTTTGCCTGATCTATAAAATCTTTTTTTATTTCAAAAAGTAATTCATCATGCACCTGACCAATCAGTCGAATTGGTAATTTTTCACTAGTGATTTTCTTTTGCAATTTAATCATTGCCATTTTTATGATTTCGGCAGCTGTACCTTGAATAGGCGTATTTTTTGCCATGTTCATCGCTGTGACAGCGTCAAACCCAGAAGTATTAATGCCTTCTAAGTATCTTTTGCGCCCAAAAAAGGTGGAAACATATTCTGTTTTTCGAGCTTCTTCAATTTTTATATTGAAAAATTCATCAATTTTTGGAAATGTCGCTTTATAATTATCAATGAATGATTTGGCTTCTTTTAAAGTAACCCCATTTTCGCGAGCTAATCGATTGGCACCCATACCGTAGATGATCCCAAAATTGATAGCTTTCGCTCGACTTCGGTCTTCTCTTGTAACAGCACTTGGTTCTTTATTGAATATTTTTGCAGCGGTACTTGTATGAATATCTGCCGAACTTTTAAATGCTTCAATCATATTTTCGTCTTTTGCCAAATGTGCCAGAACACGAAGTTCGATTTGTGAGTAATCGGCGGAACCAAAAATATATTCATTTGACTGTGATTTAAAAGCTTTGCGAATTCTTCTGCCTTCTGAACCACGAATCGGTATATTTTGTAAATTCGGTTTATCGGAAGATAGGCGACCCGTTTGTGCGATGAATTGATTAAAATGACTATGGATACGATTTGTGCTCGAATTGATCATTTCTGGTAATGCTGTAATATAGGTAGATTGCAATTTTTTTATTGTTCTATACTCAGAAATAACAATTGGCAATGGTTCTGGCAACAGTTTATCAAGAACATCAGCTGCTGTTGACCATCCATTTTTGTTCTCTTTGGGCTTATAACCAACTTTTTTATGAACTTCTAGTTTTTCAAATAATATACTTCCAAGTTCTTTTGGGCTATCAACATTAAAAACTTCACCAGCTAATTCATGAGCCTGTTTGGTTAGCTTTATTAATTCTTCATTGAATTCAATTTCCAATATTTTTAAATCATTTTTATCAACAAACACTCCAGTTTGTTCCATATCGCCTAATACTGAAATCAAAGGCATTTCGATTTGATAAAATAAGTTTTCCATCTCCATGGCTTTAAGTTGTTCGCGTAATCGTAATGAAACTCGGTAGGTGATGTCGGCATCTTCACACGCATAAAGATAAATCGATTCGGCCGGCAGTTCAGTCATTTTTGTTTCGAAAATTCCTTCACCTATCACCGTTTGCGTTTTTATTTTTGTATAACCTAAATAAGCTAAGGCCATATCATCGATACTTAACATCTTTTCTTTTTGATTTACCAAATGGCTTGCAATCATCGTATCAAAGCTAATAGGGCTAATTCTGATATTCTCCTTTAAGATGGTACGATAATCAAATTTTATATTTTGACCGCCTTTTTCTATTAAAGGGTTTTCTAAAATCTCTTTTACTTCAGACATAACCTTTTGTCTGATATTTCTGTCATTAGTAAAATCCGGATAATTTAAAGGTAAATACCATGCCTCTTTTTCTCTAATGGCAAAAGAAAAACCAGCTAATTGATTTATTATGCAATCAAGACCATCGGTTTCCGTATCCACAATAATGAACTTAGCATTCATTAGATGATTTCTACATGTCTTCCAATCTTCCATTCTTTTGATTAAGTGATAATTTACATCATTTTTTGATAGAGATGAACCTATCGTTATATCTTCTGCTGGTTTAAGATCTTCTTTTTTCTTTCGAGTGGGTGTTGGCTTAATAGAATCTTCTGAAACCTTATTGATGTCAATAGCAGGTGGGTTAATTTGAACCCCTTGCCTGTAGTTACCTTTAGAAATATTTTTAATTCTTTCACCAAGATTGTTAAACTCTAACTCTTTGCATATTTCAAAAATGTCTGGATTCGATGTGATGTTTTCCGCATGAAATTTTAAGTCTTTCCAATGGAGTTCAATAGGGCAGTCTCTGTGAATGGTAACTAGATCTCTAGATAAAAAAGCCAGATCTTTTGACCGAATAATTTTTTCTTGTAGTTTTCCTTTAATATCTCCCACATTATTATATAAATTTTCAAGGCTTCCATATTGTTCAATAAACTTTAATGCCGTTTTTTCGCCAACACCTTCAATGCCTGGTACATTATCTGAAGCATCACCCATCATAGCCAAAACATCAACCACTTGTTCTGGTTTACAATTAAACTTATTTTTTACACCTTCGTATGAAAGAATTTCAGTTTCTTGTCCTTTTTTGATGGTGTATAAACTGCATTGATCGTTGATTAATTGCATAAAATCTTTGTCGCCACTAACAATATATAAATGAATATTTTTGCCTTTGATTTTTTCTAGAATGGTGCCAATAATATCATCAGCTTCCCACCCAGGCATTTCTAAAGATGGCATGTTCATAGCCGTTATCATGCGTTTAACAAGAGGAATTTGTTCTACTAGTTCTTGTGGCATTTCTGCTCTTTGTGCTTTGTAGTCAGGGTATTTTTCATGTCTAAAAGTTGGTTCTTTAGTGTCGTAGGCAATAGCGAGATAATCTGGTTTTTCTTTGGTAATAACCGCTAAAACTTGATTTGCAACGCCATGAACTGTTGAAACATTTAAACCTTTGCTGGTTTTCATTGGGTTGTTTGACATGGCAAAATATGCTTTGTAGATTAAAGCTGAAATATCAAAAACAAAAAATTTCTCTGGTGTGTTCATATATTATTCCCTGTTACTTGATTAAAAGCTAAAATTTATAAGAAGGTTTTAAACTTCATATTTATTGATTATACAATACATTCTGCAAGAATTTCTTTCAAGAATTTCTTAACTTCATCCTGTTTTTTATTTGCTGGTGCTTCATTCATCACATCGATAACTTTACTTCCAATTACTATGATATCCGCATAGTTTTTAATAAAATTTACATGTTCTGGTTTTGATATTCCAAAACCTATCGATAGTGGTAGGTTCACTTGTTTTTTTAATGAAGATAAAAAGTTTTTAGTTTCTTCTGGTATATCTTCTTTGGTACCTGTTGTACTCATTCGGGCAGTACAATAAATAAACCCACGACTGTTTTCGTTAACTATTTTGATGCGATCTGGCGTACTAACTGGTGCTAATATGAGTATGGTATCTAAATCATTTTTTCGACAAGCTTCATAAAAACCATCTTGGCTTTCTTCAGGTGGAATATCAGGAATGATTACACCTGAAGCTCCGGCTTTTTTGGCATCAAGACAGAATTTTTCAACACCATAATTTAATACAATGTTGTAATAGCTCATGAAAAGAAGTGGAATGCTAACTTTTTTGCTTACCCTTGCCATTAATTCGAAACAATCTTTTACTTTAGTTCCATTTTCCAGTGAGATGCGTGAGGCTTCCATAATCGTAGGCCCGTCTGCAATTGGGTCAGAAAAAGGGATCTGCAATTCTATAAAACTCACACCAGTTGCTGCCATGTTAAGAATGGTTGATTCTGTTTCTTCTAGGGAAGGGTAGCCAATTACTACATGGGTCATTACCCCTTTTGTTTTCCCGAGAGATTTAATTTTTTCTGAGATTTTACCCATTCTTTTTTTTCCTTTCATCAAGCTGTAATTGAAGAAAGTCGAACCATTTTTCATCTTTAAGGGCTTGGGCAATTAAAAATATATCTTTATCGCCGCGGCCAGAAATAGTGGTGACTATAATTTGATCTTTTGCGAGTGACGGGGCTAACTTAATGGTATGGGCTATCGCATGTGAGGATTCTAACGCAGGTATCAAACCTTCCGTTTTCATCACTAATTTTAAGGCCTCAACGACTTCTTTGTCAGTTGCAGAATCAAAAGTGATACGACCTTTTTTGTGAAGATCTGCTAGTTGTGGACCAACCCCAGGGTAATCTAAACCTGCAGAAATAGAATGTGTTTCATTTACTTGACCATCTGCATCTTGTAAAAAGTAGCTTTTGTATGCTTCTACGACGCCTACTTTGCCACCTTTGAATCGAATAGCATGTTTGCCAGAAGCCAAACCATAACCACCAGCTTCTACCCCAATCAGTTTTACTTGTTCCTGCAAAAATGCATTAAAAGTACCCATCGAATTGCTGCCACCACCAACACATGCTATGCAATAATCTGGTAAGCGACCAGCCATTTCTTTGATTTGTTGTTTTATTTCAAGGCCAATTACAGATTGAAAATCTCGTACCATAGAAGGGTAGGGGTGTGGGCCAAGTGCACTTCCTAATAAGTAGTGAGTGGTTTCTACATTTGTGATCCAGTCTTTTAAGGCCGCATTTACTGCATCCTTCAATGTTTTTTGGCCAAATTCAACCGCATGTACTTTGGCGCCAAGTTGTTCCATCCAGAAAACATTTGGCCTTTGTCTTTTCACATCCACGGAACCCATATAGATTTCGCATTCTAAACCAAATTTTGCACATACAGTTGCCGTGGCATAACCGTGTTGCCCTGCACCCGTTTCTGCAATTACACGCTTTTTCCCCATTCGTTTTGTCAGCAAAGCCTGACCAATGGCATTATTTATTTTGTGAGAACCCGTTTGACCTAACCCTTCTTGTTTAAAGTAAATCTTTGCCCCACCTAATTTATTGCTTAGATTTTCTGCAAATAAAAGAGGGGTCGGACGACCAGAAAATGTTTTTAAACATTGAAAATATTCATTTTGAAATGTTTCGTCTGTTTGAATGGCTGTATAAGCTTTTTCTAATTCAATTAAGGCTGGCATTAACATTTCAGGTGCATAACGCCCGCCGAAATCGCCAAAATGCCCAAATGAGTCGGAACCATAATCCGGAGCTACAGGATTCTTCATTGTTTATACTTTCTCAGTGATTTATTACTGCTAAAAAAGGGTGAAATCATAACATGTTTCTAGGTTATGAAAGTCTAAATAAACACTAAGAAATTCTAAAAAAACCTAATTTTTTGTTTTTTAACATATAATGTATAGGAAAATCTGTGTTGTTTTCAAATAGAAAATTATTTCACCGCTAGGCAAAAGGTCAAATCAAACTGCCATTTTATGCTCCATTAAACCCCAAAAATTTAGGTAAGGTTAATCATTCGATTTGTTGTTATATTTTGTTATTCAGCGCATTTTTTGGGTAGCCAAATCGGCTAAGCGTGGCTTCCTCACGATCTGTTTACCCCAAAATATGCGCTAAATCATTACGAAAAATAATACAATAATATTTTTGGTGTCATCATTTGATTAATCTTTACGATTAAATATTTATTACAGAAGTAAACATCAGCAATCATGCCTTAGTATTATTGCTATATTTCAAAATAGTTTCGCATAAAAACATTGGGCTACAGAAGATAAAGCTTGCTTTAAAAATGGCAGGCTTTATTATTACAGTTTCTTCTCTATTTCTCTATCGGATAATTTATAAATTTTAGGCTCTGTTTATTCCATGAAAAACATTAATGAAAATAAAATCACCCGTGTTTCCCATTATAGTAACCTTTCTTTTTGGAATCTAGTTTTGATTTGGAGTGTTTATTATATTTTACAAAAAATTATTAGTGTGTTTTTATCCTATTTTGTCATATCTTCAATGCTTAATCACTCCAGAATTATCCTATTTTCGCTTAGCTCCTTTTTGAGTTTTTATATTACGGTAAAGTATTTATGGCCAAGTCTTATCTTTTCTGATGCTGAAATATCTAGTGTAAACACGGAAAGTGAAGAAAAGGGAAATCGTGTAAAATCATGGAGCAAAGGTTTGGCTGTTTTTGTATGGGCGATGCCAATTATTGGGTTTTTCCCAATGGTTGCGATTTATTTTGTGAAAGCTATGAGTCCAAATAGAAACATTGACTTGATGACTGCATTGGTGAGTTGCTTTTTTCCTGTTGTTGGTATATTTGTTGCGTTTCTACAATATAATAAAACTAATTCTTTTGGCCCTCGCTCCATTCACATGATCCCTACTTTTATTTCTTTCGTAGAATTATTTCTAATTATCATCATTTCAATTGGCTAGAATTTAAAAGGCGTTCAGATTGATTTTTTTTTGTGAGTTCAAACTGCACTAAAGTAAATATTGTCAATGATTGGCGGAATAAAAGGCAAAGATTCTAAAAGTCTCGCCGTAAAGACGCAATGCCTTGCGTCTTTCATTTTAAAGGGCAAGAGTCGTGCTTATAGCATACCTCTATAATTTTTTATTTTTTCAATGCATTTAAGTGTGATGTTGTTCGCATTCTGCTCACAACCCTACGGGCTCTCCGCTTCGCTACGAGCTAAACTTTAGCCATCCATAGCTTCTTTTTTGTGGTTCTAATTTTTCACTGTCTTAAAGGTTTTCCATATATGGCTAACACATGCACTTCTTCCTGAAAAAGCTAAAAAAAGGAGGCCGGCAAGGTTGCTAACGCTCAAAGCGGGATATTAATTTATTCGCGAATTGTGAATCGCACTTACAATGGATGTGTTTGCTACATGATGTTATCTAAGAAACACCATGCAGTCAATGGCTGTAACTTAGGATCTTTTATTAATTTTTAACTGAAACTTTGCGTAACCAGACCCTCCGCGGTCTGGTAGAGTTGACAAAGGAGAAATAAGTGTTGAGCTAAAACCGCTTTTGTTCTCTCTTTTTGATTATTTCACCAGACCAGAGCCGGTCTGATTATGCTCTGAAAATTTAAGTTACAGCCATTGACCGTGCAGTGAACACACCCGTATAAATAAAGTGGTATTTTCACAACCTAATATAAAAATAATGGTGTAAATTGCACTTCCTAACCCTCTGGTGCCTTTGGATAAACGGATACTTTAAGGTGGTCGAAAATTGTATTACAGATGTATTATTAGTAAATTATTGAAAATATTAAATTTTTTATTTGCAATTCATTTTGGGTCGTTACAATCCCAGTCTTTTAATCGAGATAGTTTTCAAAATGAAAATAATAATTATTATTGTTTGTACCTTGTTTCTTTGTTTATCTTCTTTAGGTATATTTGCCCAAGACCCTTTTGAAGGGAAATATCAAGTACATCGAATTCAAAACCCACCAAAAATCGATGGTGTGCTTGACTCTAATATTTATCCTGATAGTTCTATAAAAAGTTTTGTCCCTAAACTATGTGTCCCATTTTTAAGTCAAGCGACTAAATGTTCCATGGTATCGGATGAAAAAAATCTTTACATTTGGGTTCAAGCTTCAGTAGAAAGTTTTGATGCCATCGAAACAAAAGTTAAACCACATGATGACCCACAAGTTTTTGGCGAAGAGGTTATCGAATTTTTGTTTTATTGCGAAGGGGCGAATGTTTATTACCACATTGCATTCAATTTAAATGGCTCGGTTTATGATGCGATGACTCGAATTGACCGTGGCGAAGTAGACACAACTTGGAATTCTAATTTGCAATTTGCTATTGCTAAGAAAAGTGGTTTGAATAACTCAATATTACTTGAAATTTCTCTTCCCTTTAAGAGTTTAAATATCAAACCAAATATGACAAATTTGCGTTTTAACATTACTAGATCTCAAAAATCGATTATTCCAATTGAGCCAATTAAGAAAGAAAAATCAAAAGGAATTGCGCCAAAAGTAATTTCTCAATCGGATGAAAAAGAAGAAGAAAGTAGCAAAGACAAGAAGGCTAAGAAGAATGTAACTAAAGATGAAACTATCAAGACGCGAACTATCGTTAAAGAGTCATCTTTTTTTGAAGTAGGGGAGAACAATCATGTTTATTCTGCATTTGGTCATGCGGTTTTATTTCCAAATGAATTACCTAAACCTGATCATCGGAAGCAAATGCTAGATGGTTATGCTTCTCATATTGCATCTATTGATGTTTACTACAAAGCAACAAATGACTTTAAAGGGTTAATACCAGAAGGCTGCGAAGTGGGGCATGGTGCAACGCTTCGTCATCATGATCACATTCCTGTATCGCAATGGACAGTCAAAATGGATGGGTATTTCAGAACCTATGTGGCAACAAAATGCCCAGAATACTTGAGTTTAAGTTTGCAGATTCTCGCTAAAATCCAAAAGCTTTTAGATAGTACTCAAGATGCTGAAGGTAGATCTTGGTTGCCCTATTGGAATTTAGTGGATTGGAATGGGAAGGCGCATGGCTATGATCAAGGGCCAGATAACACTCGATATCGAATGGCTATCCCTTATGAACAATCTAAGGCAAAATTTGCAAATACCAGTAATAAATTTATAGATAGTTTTGGTTATGGTTTTTATCAAACTTCGCTTTTTAAGGATGAGGTGCCTTCAGATTTTAAAACTTCGATCAAATTCGTTCTTCGTAAGTTAATAGAAATGTACCACCGAGAATATTTGTTATTTGATAAGAATGATAAATATTATTGGCGTACTACAGATTTTACACCGTTAAAACCAGAACCTTTTGAGGATAAATACACCACTTGGCTTTTGGGCTCCGATATCGTTTATCTAATGCTTGCCTATTTAAATTTTGAGTTTAACGACGACACAAGTAAATTTTGCATTGAAAGCTTAAAGAAGTTTTCTGATTTTTATATTCCATTGAGAAGGGATCTTGGTCAGAAGTCATATTCTAACAGTAGTTGGGTCGATAAACCGCTGTGGCGTATTGAATATTTAGATATTCGCTTAATAAATTTGTTAGAGTATGCTTCAAAAAACAAGTTAACTCAATTTGATAATTTAAAATCCTTTATAAACAATGAGTTGAAAAACTTATATCTGTACGATCAAAAAGTACTTTTTGCGGAAGATGGTGCGCTTGATTGGTCAGAAGCCACAACCCCGCTTTTGCCAGTATATGCGTATATTAATAAAGAAAAATTCAGGGAGCTTCTGAAAGCCTTTGTATTTGGTGCAATAACGCCGCGTGGTGCATTGCCAAAAGGTGTATTAATAATGGGTATGAATAGTTCATCTTACCCATTGTTTTTAAGTTACGCATACCAAGCTTGGCAAAATAAAATTATAACGGACTTAGAATTAAGTTATATAAACAATAAACTATATAGTTTTTTTGGCTCACAAGAATGTTTAAGAAATGAGACAGATTGGGTGAATGAACTTTTGCCAATTGACAAAAAATTACCTCATTGGCGAGCTTCGCCTGATGAGAATTATGTGAGCAATGTAATGCCCGAAGGTATGTGGCAAAATAATGAAGCACAAGGCTATTTGTTGAATTGGGCAGTTTATTTAGCTGGCTCTAAAACTCAACCCTTTTACGAAAGTGGTTTAAACAGAATCTTGAGAAATGACTATATTCAATTCGCTGCACCGTTTCAATCACATGCAGAACCGTATGCATATGGGGAAGCTTTTACATTCAATACCTTAAAATTACAATCCCATAAGCAAACCGAAAAATATATAGAGGCTATTTTTGAAAAACCTTTTTTGCCAGATGATTTGGCTTGTTTTGGCGTTTTTGATGTTACCGATATTTATTATCAGGGTAAAAATCTAACGCGACCAACTGAATTAACTGTGACTAGTGTTACATGCAATAATTTAACCTTACCTTTTAAAATTATCGGTTGCCCTGAATTTGATAAAGTTTTTAGTGAAAAAGATAATAAAAAAGTTGTTTTTCTTTTGCCATCAAACCCTAGTGGTACCGTAAAAATAGAAATTCATTTTGCAAAAACTCAAAAATATTTATTGGGGGTAGCAAATGAATAAAGTAAAAAAATATACTCTTGTAATTATTAGTTGTGTCTTAATTATTTTAGTCGTTTTATTTTTATTTTCACCAGAAATAGCTCGTGAACTTTTTTCCTTGACCAAACCTGGCACAGTAATTTCTAGCCCTGGTAAAACAGAATTTGTACCTGGTAAATCAAATGCCAAATCGCTAGACCCAAATAATACAAAAATTTGGGATGAGCTTTTTGAAGAATGGGGTAACCTACAACCAAAAGAAAAAGAAAAATTTGACCAATTGGCAAATGATCTGATACTTGAGTCAAAGTGGGCTGGAATAACTGTTTTACCAAAAAGCAATCAAGACAAAAGCAATAATCTTTACTACCGTTATGCTTTTTCGAGAATTCAAAATTTGAATAACCCCCAAAAACTGCATGGTGATTGGTTAGAAGAAATTTTCAAATGCTTGCCTTTATTTTTGCAATACAGTTATGCTTATGAACATAAAGCAGATATTAATATTGCCAAACAAGTCTTGCCTACAATGTTAAACGAATACTTTTCTAATAAAATTAGTTTATATGAAATGGCTACCTATTTACACCTATTTCAAAGGTACCCAAGTGAAGCGAATCAATTATTACCTGTTGCTATTTTTCTGGTAAAACGCGACTTTCAGAAGTTAATTCAAAATAATAACAATATTGATATTGCTTGTGGTTTTGCTGTTTATTGCGCATTACAAAAATTAATGCTAATGGATGAAAATGAAATCAAAATTGTTGAAGTCGTAAACAAAATTAAATTGGGTGATTCTGTTTTTGAAAGAGCTGAAACGGCTAAGTATGTGTTGGCTGGTCTGTACACTTTATCAAATACCTCTATAAAACTTCCCGATGAATTTTTAATACTAGCAAAAACTTTGGCTTATCAGTTAATGATGGTTCTTGAGCCAGATGGTTGTTTAGCACAACTCGGCCTAGTAACTGCTAGAGTTAATTATCGAGAGACACTGTTCTATGCTAGCGAAATTTTTAAAACGAATGACTTAAAATTTGTGGCTCAAGGTGCCTTTCGAAACGATGATTGCAATAAACCGCTCAAAAACGAAATTTTTATAAAAAATTGTGGCTATTTTGCAGCCAAATCTAGTTGGAATTTACAAGATTTAATTCCAGATCAAGGCAAAGCCCATAATTATCAACATTCTTTAGGGCCTGATGCTAGTCAATTCACATTTGATATTTTAAATCAAGAAATATCATTTTTCGCCTACTCAAAACCCCAAATTAAAATTAAAGTAAAAGGCATTAAACTTGATATTAAAACCACAAATATTACTTATGGCGTGCAAAAGGAATTTGATAAAAAACAATATGTAGTCGATGAAATCGAATTTGGCAATGGTAGTTCTAAAATTACATTCATCAGAGATATTAATGCTTTTATATTAGTGAACGAAAACGCTAATCTAAGTTTGAGTATCAAAACTTATCGATCACAAATTATAAATGATGTTGCGCAGAAAACGATAAAAACGATTCATAAAGTTTCACCAATGATCTTTTATAACTATACTCATGAAGAAAAACACAAAGGCGATTGTTATTTAAAAGGCGAATTTCAACTTGGTGAATTCGATCAGTCAGAAGACCCACATATGGAAGAAGGGTATTATAACCTAATCGAATTAACTAACATCAAACATTTAATTGTGGAAGGTAAGCCATTATTGTTATCAGATATGCAAGATCGTATGCCTTTCGGTGATGCTCGTGTTCATGAAGTTTTTAATGTGTCTCTAGAAAATGGTGTTGTAAAAATTACAAAATCAATGACTCGATTGACTTTGGGTCGATTAAAAAATGAGGGGAAAAAGTGAAAAAGTTAATTTTAATTTTAATTCTTGTGCTAATAACTGGGTCGTTAATTATCGCTTGTCCAAAATGTAAGATTATTGAGGCTAAAAGTGTTTGTCTAGGGGCCGATGTAATGGTCAAATTTCAAGCAACATGGTCAGCTAGCGATGATGATTGCCCTCCAGATGGCGCTATTAGGTATAGTGTTTCTTATGACGAGAATCTTAAGTCGGCCAACAGTTTTTCCAGTTTTACTATTTTTAACCCACCTCAAGGTTCTCATACCGTATCTGCACAATTAAGCGGTACTTGTCAAGATAGTTCCGGCACTTTTACTGGCTGGGGGCCATTTTCTGAGTCTGCATCATTTGATGTGGTAGAACTAGTATATGAGGGTCACACACCTTGTGGCTATGAGAAACCAACTAAAGATTTTTCTGCTCCACTAAATAATGGTGACACAATTTCAGCTACTATAAGCACAAAACCTTCTGGTTACGAGTATACATTTGATTTGATTCCAGGTGATATTGAAAAAGATTCTGATGCAACAATTGATAAAGATGGCAAAATAACTATGGGTATTAAGCCGGGCTTAATGAATTTTGAAGTTTCAATCGATTTGTTTAAGGAATTTTCCTGTTCTCTCGGCCTAGGTTATGCCAATTGCTGTGATTCAGGAAAAGCAGTTTTTTATGCACCCAAAAAGCTAACGATCAAAAGCGCTTGTGATGAGGAATGTTATAAGGAAGTTACCAATACAGGTGACGCTGTTCTTGAAATGGCTGTAGTATTTAGAAAAAATAAAAATGAAATAAATATCGATGAGAAAATAGCTGATGATAAAGCTACGATATCATTTGAAATTGAAACAGAGCCTGCAGGTTTTCAAGATAATTTTAGTGTGTTTACAGGTAATGTTGGCGAAGGCGACCCTAAAGTTGATGTTGGACTAAATTATTCATTCACAGAGGCAATTGGTAAGATATTTGCAGTAAAACCAAAAAATACATGCCCTTGTAGTGTCAAAGTTTCAGCAATAGTTAATGCATATTCAATTGATGTTGGTAAACAAAGCCCTGAAACGGTGAAAGATAACCCTATTGCCGGTAGTGGCTTTGAGGTAGAGGCTTTAGAAAAAGTTGATACCCGAGGCGATCAAACCGAGAATGAATATTCTGATGATGACCACAGCAAACTATCAATTAAATTTGATGGGCCTGATACGGATTATAAAGTTGAACTAAACATTTTAGAAGGAACTGATTTTGCTAAATTAATTAATGAAACAGGGGATGAAGTTACTGAAATATCTGAAAACGGTCTCAAAGAAATTAACCTAAAAGTTAAGGGTATAAAGTACAGTGACATTAAAAATAACTTTAAAACCAAAGTTAAACTAACTCATAATTCAATCATAACTTCAAATTGCGTCGACGGTTTTATGAAAACCATTGTTGAAACCAAAACATGGGATGCCCCTATTGTCAATAACCCAAGGCCATTTGTCGAAATTACTGATATAACCTTTGTAGATGCAGAGTTTGTTTTGGTTAAGGGTACCATTAAAGATTGGACAGGGGCCTTTGATCGCCAATTAGTTAATAACGAAAAAATTAATATTGATAGCGTTTTAAGTAGTTTAGATATTTCTGCTGTGCAACATTATGAAGCAAATTGGTCTGCCACTGTACCCATTAGAAAAGGGTCCGGCACAACTTTTGTCGTGACAGCTGTTTTTCAAAATATTTTATCTAATTTTGGTTCTTCCACTGCTGTTATTTCCATAACACAAAATGATCAAGGTGAAATCATTAATGCTGTTAAAAGTGGTAATTCAAATAATAAACCAAATGAATTTGTTGATATTCATACCTTTACCGTAGAAGTTTATGATGCGCTTGGTGATGCAGATAAACCTAGCTTCCCATGGTTGCTAAAGGCATCATCAGGTGATACAGAAGAAGTGGAGGCTGATATTTCTAAAGTAGCGATTCCACATTATGTAAGTAAAAAATACGCATTGATGTTAGATAATTTTACACAAGAAAAACCAGAATATGTTCTAAAAGCCAAGCCAGGTGATAGATTGATTAACCTAATGGAATGTACAAACGAAAATGCAGCGGAATACACTTTTTGCAAAGGAATATACATTGGGCTAGATGAACCTATTGTATCAATTGCTTTAAAACCAGGTTCTGAAATAAATATCGACGCCATGGTAGGTGGTGAATATGGTGATGAAACAACAATGTCATTACAGTCACTCTATTCATCAAATGACCAAATTGGTACATTTGAGTTGAAATATACAAGAGGCTCTATAGAAAAATTATCAATTGATTACCACAAATATTTAAACCACAATAGTGCCCCCTTGTATGTTTGGGATGGTAAAAACCATGATGGCCAATTAAAAGCCGAAGGCGGTGGTGAGCTTAAAATTGAGTTTGATGGTATGCTATCAGAAGAACCTGTATTGCACATGGAGATTCTTACCCCTGCCACTGCTAAAGACCCAGTTAACAAAAGACCTAGTAGTATTTCGTGGTCTAATAATAGAGATGAATTTTACGATGAACCATATAAAAATAAAATCGAGCTGATTGAAACTACAAACAAAAATCTTATAGGAGTTGCTGTAACTAATGTTTTACCAATGATTGAATTAGAAAGCGATTTAATTGCAAATGATATTGTTATATCTGAAAAATGGGTTGCAGATGAAAAAATTTATCTTGCACAAATTCCAATAAAAGGTGTTGTGCGCGATGTCTTAGCAAACATTGATTTAGAAGCTAGGGTGAGATATGTTAGTGCATTGAATTGGAATAATTTTAAGAATTTTATGGAACAAAAAACTATATTTCTAGAATTTATGAGAGAAAATGTCAATCCATCAAAACCTAATGCTCATATTAGTTTTTTTAACAAAACTTTAACATATGAGTTAAAAGAAGGCAAAAATTATATTCGCATTATGACAGGCCGAAATGCATTAGGTGCATCAAGCGATGCCTTTTATTTAATTCATACAACTCTAAAAATAGTTGATTTAAACTTGAACACTACGGAATTGCAAATTACAAATATCGAAGTTCTTAATAATACTGATAATTCTATTCAATGGTCGCCTTATTTTGCAAATATTAGAAATGGGTTATTAGCTGAAAAGTCAGTGCCTGAAAATATAAGCATTTTTGGTGCTAAAATGTTAACAGATCAATTCTATGATATTGTTAGTAGAGGCTATAATTTTAATGAAAATAAAAGGAACAATTGGTCTTCTGAAGTGTTTGTGCTACTCCCTTTTGAAGCGAAGAAACCAAACGACGAGTATGGTCAAGATTTAGGTGGTGATATATCTCAAGACAAAGGGTTTATATCTTCATCTAGGCAAGATAAAATAATAGTTCAGGCAAATAATGGTAAATTGGAATTAAATGAAACAAATGTTTTTGCAGTTGACTTATCAATTGAAAGCATAAAACCAGTAGATGAAGCTGATAAAGGCTTTTTTATGATAAAGGCTTCTAGTCAAAGTAATACACAAAACTGTGAACCTGAGGCCACTATTGTTAAATTAAAATTGTCAGCAATAATAAAGGAGTTAATCAAGAATAAGAAGGGTGATTTAACACTTTCACTAATCAAATCAAAAAAAACACCATCTGTTGCTTTTAGATTAGAGTTAATGAAAAACGGAATGAAATTTCAAGAGATAAAAACATTTATCGACTCTATTAAAATTAATGATGAAAATATAGATTCCATTAGAGTATTGGGCTTAGAAAATGGTGTGGCAGATCTTAAATTGAGTTACAAATATGAATCTTATTATACTCAAGACATATTGCGGTTAAAAGTAGGTGAGCTTAGTTTTATTAAACCTTTTGGTGACTATAATGGCGAAAAAGATATCGTAGAATCTATCAAGTTATTTGAGCCAAAAGCATTTTTTTTAAATGTTACTTTTGAACAATTGCCCTATTCCAATGAATTTATAGTTTCAGGTAGTGTGGAAGACTGGTCAGGCGATATTGAATCAAATTGCTTATATTACAATGGTATACCTTTACCAAATGGTGCCCGCTTTGAATTGTTATCACAATTAAATTTGAATGGTGATGGAAAATCGACCGAACCAATTAAGAGCAAAGCCAACTTTTCATTTAAAACTCAAATACCCAATGGTGCCAAGTCAAACTTTACATTTGATTTAACATATAAAAATAAAGTGGGGTATATATCAGAATATATTTCTAAAATAAGCTTTTTAAGAGACAAAAATCAAGTAATTGATCAAATAACCCGAAATGATATATTTCAACATCCAAAACAATTAGATGATGTTAAACCATATTTATATAGAGTTTATCTTTTTGATCCGAATAGTGAGTTTGTAGAAAATACTCAAATATCGTATTCTATCAATGGGCTTTCAGGTGAGCAGTCAGTTATTGTTGAACCCAAACCGTGGCTTAGTTCGAACCATTATTCTCAAAGGTTAGTTCTGATTGCCGATGGTTCAAGAGGTAATTTTAATGTTGACGAAATGAATAAGAATCTAATTATAGGTTGGCCAGGTGCTAAAATGGAAGTTAGTTATAAACAACAAACTAATCAGAAAATATCAAATATAAGTATTGCTACGGGTATAATGACGGTTGATAGTAACAAAACAAGACCAATTTTTTCAGTTATTAGTAACACAAACCGAAATCTTAAAGAAAACAATTTTACGAACAACTTTCATTTAGTTGGTGGTTTTATTAAAGCAAAGTGTACTGCAGAGCCCAAAATAATTATTAAAGCAGAACCTTTAAAAGACCAATTAACGGCTATTTTTTTCCCGAAAATACAAGATTTAACGAAAGAACAAAATCTTATATTAAAACAACAAGGACATTCCCATAACGATGAAGATTTCTATTATTATGAATTAGAGCCTGAAAATGGTATCATGGCAGTTCATATGAAGGATTATCCTCTTCAACCTGATATCATTCCGATATTTTCTTTTTATGGTTTCATTAAGTTTAAATCAGATGATTATGAGGTTTTTACAAAAGTATTACGCACAGATATTCTTGAAGGTGATGAAAAACTAGATTATATGAATACTGTGTTTGATTATGTATCGTTTGCAAACAATAAACCAAAAATTACAAATTTTAATTTAAAAACGCAAGGCGAAATGGAATATCCAAATGGTATAGCTACTCAGCGTTTTTCATTAGATATTGTTGTTGAAGATGCATTGTCTGATTTTACATCTGACAAAGATGGTAGATTGGCTTATGTTGTGATTGGCAAGAATGTTTTGAAATTAGACAAAGATATTGCCCTTGTTAGGCCCTCAGAAAGTAGGCCATACCCCTTTAGTAAAGGTGTATTTGACGAGGTCAAATTAGAACTAAAAGAAGGTGAAAATTATATTCTATTACGCACTGGTGAAAATATACTGCAGCGCGATGCTGTTTTGCCAATTAAAATTATCACAAAAGGTGTAAATAAGAAGTTGGTGGTCGATAAGATTCTTTTTGATAAAAATTCTATAGATCTAAATATAAATCAAAAGAAATTTGCTTTTGAATTAGCTGGTGGTGTTCGTTTGTATCAAGATCAAAACAAACAGATTCTCGTAAACAACAATGCTATTCGTTTAGGGGTAGAAAACCGTGCAGTAAATTATTTTTTAAATAACACATATTCAGATCTTTATACAAGTGGCTATCATATCTTCACCCCTTATTCAGCCATTAAAACAAAAAATGCCCCTGCAGCTAACCAAGAAGTTTTAAATTTACCTTATATTTGGCAAACAGTTGGCGCACCAATTGAGATAAACACCTATGGGACAGAAGGTGTTCCGCATCATTCCGCAGATTTTGCTATCATCCGTTTACAACCTACTACTGTTTTAAAAGAAGTTTTAAGTGATGAGAGAAAAATTGCAATAGGTTTATTTACCCCTCTATTTATAAGAAATGATAAAGAAAAATTTGAAGACCGAGCGCCTTATTTTAAAATTAGCTTTAATCAGAAGGCTGAATTTGACAACCCAGATGCGAAAATTATTTTATCACTAGTGGGTTCCAATGATATTTCTGTGTTTTTAAATGAGCAAGAGATTTTGAGTAAAAATCAAAAGACTTTCGAATTAGATAAAACCAAATTTGATAGTAGTGGTATTTACTCTAGCCTTTTCTATGTTCTGGCCTATGAAAAAGGGGTAAGTTATATCAAAGCTGAATTTCAAAGGAAAAGTAGTTATTATAATAGCAATGAATTTCAAGTTGTTGCCCATGACTTTATACGATTAGAAAATTGGCTAGATGATTTTATTGACTTAGATATAGATTCAGATAATAACAATTATTATGATTTGCCAAATAGAATAACGCTAGAAGATATTCTAGAAGCAGATCAGAAATTACCTGGTAAATATGTGGCAGTAAACAACGATGACCTTGATTATGACGGTATTCCTGATTATGCAGATGGCTTTAATGCAGATGGCATTAAGGGGAATGCTGATGACAGATCAATTGGTGTCGAATTTATACCACTGGTGTTAGAAGTACCCAAAGACATTCAATTAAAGGATGTTTCGATAGAATTTAAATATAATCATAGTGGCAAAATCGAAATAAAAAGAGAAGGGGATGGTTCCAAGTTAAACCCTTATTCTTTTAAAAATGAAACTAATAGTACTATGCGAATCTGGACAAAAGATGGTAGAGAAATCAGGAATAAAAATGCAGTAAATGATAAAGACTCAGGTGATTTTGTTCCCCCTAATGTCGTTTATAAAGATATCACGGCTTTAGGTTTCAAAGGCGAACAACGCACTATCACACTTTATATTGAAGGTTTGCTTGCAAAAAACCCAGATGGTGAAGAAATCAAAGTGATAATGACTAATCTTAATGGGGTTGAATCTGAAGATTCAGTTAGAGTATTAATATACGATTTAAGGCTAGGTACAGATGGCGATAGAGATCAAACAATCGATTTCGCCAAAGCCATTGATCAAAGAATTGATTTTTGGTTGAATGATGATATGGATGTGATATGGCCAAATACAAAAGAATATGTTTTGGTTAATGATGCAGAAATTGTAGAAGATGATATTTTTGGCAAAGAAAAATATACGCCATTTATGTTAAAAGACTACCAAACACCTTGGATAGGTCAAAAGCTTGAATGGGAAGTGATTAATTTAAAACTTAAAACGGTAGAAGCTGGTTGTCTGCGAGATCTTGAAGATTTTGCCAAATTAAAATTAGGTAAAGTGAACAAACATTTAGTCAATGATAATACTGGGTTTTACTTAAAGGTGAGAAGACCTATTGCATCAGATTTGTCTATTGGTGTTTTTAAAGCTTTTGATGAAACATTGGATTATTTAATAAAGCCACAAGCTGGCAAAGACCAAATTTTAGAAAAAAAACTATTTAGTATAAATAATAATGAGCAAAAATTAGGTAAGGATAAATTTAATTTTAACTCTGATAACTTTTTTCTCTTTGAAGGTGAGCATTTAGGTAAAGGGCAACTTGTGTTTGGTATAAAACTAAATGGCAAAGTATTAAGTGAAACTAGTATACCAATAGAACTTAGGGATATTAAGAGCTATTACCAAAATTATAAGGTACAAGAGTCGAACTTTTCCGTTGTTCAACAGGTTAATAATAGCTTTAGAAACGACACCCCAAATGAGCCTGTGTTTGTATATGTTCATGGTTGGAATATGGAGGGCGTAGATGCATTGTGGGCTGAAACCATATATAAGCGTTTATATTGGCAAAAATTTAATGGTCATGTTTGTTTATTCGATTGGGAAGATCTAGGTTTATATGCGTTTGATAATAGCGAAGAAAATGCTTGGAACTCAGCAGATGCGCTAAGAAATACAATAAATGATATTAGGAAAAGAGGACATCAAGGGGAGATTGTTATATTAGGCCATAGTCAGGGCAATATTGTTGTTGGCGAATATTTAAGAAATTATTTAAATAATAAAGATATTTCTATTAAGGCTTATATATCAACTCAGGGTGCTGTTAGTGCTCATTTATATGATAATCAGATTCCTGATTTTTTTACAAATATTGAAACGCCAAATATCTATGGTTATTACACAGATGGCGTTGCCGGTAAACCATATATGTTTGAAAATGTTAGCAAAACAAGAATATATAACTTTTATAATGATGAAGATTGGGCTCTAGGTTGGTGGCAAGATGCAAATATTTTGCGGCCAAATAATCTTAAGGGGTACCATTATTCGGAAGGTGATGGCATTTTAAATACTTATTTTCCAGAATTTGGCGATGCCTTCAAACAATATTTTACAAAGCTGTCTCTTTCAATAAGACAAGAAAGGTGTAAAATATTTGCTCAATGCTCAGAATCTAGGTCGCTAGCCATAGGTGCAATAAAATTAGATGTGAAAGGATTTGCTGGAAAATTTGATTTGCAAAGTAATGTCGGTTATAAAAATCAGCATTATTCCCATAGTAGACAATTTAGGTCAAATATCATTGACGAAAATCTATTTTGGGAAGAAGTTTTTGAAATTTTGAATCAATAGAAAAAAAGGATAAGAAATGAAAAAATATTTGATAATTTTTGCTATTTTATGTTTAGGTGTATATTTATTCTTAAATCGTGATAGTAAACTGCTAAAGCAAGAGGTAGATCCCCTTGAATATAAGAAAAAAAAACTGAAAGAATATGGTGACACTGTTGATAAAAAAATACAAATATTTGGCAAAGTGATTGATGGTGAAAACAATACCCCTTTGCCCAATGTAAAACTTGAGTTTGGTTATGGTCATTATTCGGCAATGCCGCCATATTTTCGTGGTGGATCAATGGTTAGAGCAACAAGTGATGAAAAAGGCTTGTTTTATATTGATAATATTTATGGTAGAAATATTTCTTTAACAAAAATTTCTAAAGAAAACTATTGGGAAAGAGATAAGAAAAACTTTTTTCCAAATTTTAATCTTAAAGATTATATTCCTGATAAAGAAAATCCTATAACATTTAAACTTTATAAAGAAGTAAAGGATAATTATTTATTGACTTGGAATGCAGGAAGCCCTGCTAGGTCTATAACAGTAAATGAAGGAGATGAGGCTAAAATCTGTTTTTATAGTATACGAAGGTTTGCTGATTCTTACAAAAATTTAACAAAGTATAATAGAGAAATTGATCCATCAGAATTTGATTTTCAATTAATTTTTGAGCAAATTGAAGGGAAAGCAAAGCTTGTCTTTAAAGATTCTGATGGTAATTGCAGTTTTTTCTTAAGTGACAATGATTTTTTAGAAGATAGCGAAATTGAAAAATTTGAAAAAGAATTAAAACTAGAAATCGATGTTACTTCAAAAGATAAAGGCCAGCAACAACTAGTTTATTTGTATTGCCGTTATGGTAAATTAGGATTATACACCAGAGTAACATTATCACTTTATTTTTATGAAAAATATTCAAGAGTGGAACTTAAATTCCTCATCAACCCCTATGGCGAATATTTATTTGAGACTTTTGATATTAATAAATTAGATGATGCTACTCAAATTGCAATTTGGAAAAGTACA
>Ga0209573_1001222_pt1 | contig 41847 bp, 25 predicted proteins | sample TNRBio252014_DNA_FD_185870 | JGI IMG/M metagenome (GOLD analysis project Ga0209573, IMG submission 185870) | Wastewater treatment Type I Accumulibacter community from EBPR Bioreactor in Madison, WI, USA - TNR Reactor_6/25/2014_ DNA (SPAdes)... | ecosystem: Engineered > Bioreactor > EBPR >...
TGGCGGCACATCTGATCGGCGCCGCGGTTTCATCAACGCCGCCGTTCGCGACTGCGGAAGCGCCGCGCAGGTGGCTCCGGATACGCCGCGACGACGGCTGCGGAAACGCGGCGAAGGCGGCTGCGGCAACCCGGCGGAGACGGCCACGGAAACGCGGCGAGTTTGAGGCGCAGATCGCGCCGACGGCTCATCTGATCGGCGCCGCGGTTTCATCAGCGCCGCCGTTCGCGACTTCCGTCGCTCCTACAGACGGCTGCGGAAACGCCGCGGAGACGGCTGCGGAAACGCCGCGAGCTTTGAGGCGCAGATCGCGCCGACGGCGCATCTGATCGGCGCCGCGGTTTCATCAACGCCGCCGTTCGCGACTTCCGTCGCTCCTACAGACGGCTGCGGAAAGGCCGCGGAGACGGCTGCGGAAACGCGGCGGAGACGGCTACGGAAACGCGGCGGAGACGGCTGCGGAAACGCGGCGGAGGCGGCTGCGGAAACGCGGCGGAGGCGGCTGCGGAAACGCGGCGGAGGCGGCTGCGGAAACGCGGCGGAGACGGCTGCGGAAACGCGGCGGAGACGGCTGCGGAAACGCGGCGGTTTGCTGTAGGAGCGCCGGAAGGCGCGATTGCAGCGCTCGTGCTCCGCGCCGAGGCCGCAGCAGCGCCGCCACTTCAGCCCGCAGCGCGCGACTCGAGCGCCTCCCAGCGCAGCATCGCGGCCTCGATCTCGCCGTCGAGCGCCTCCAGCCGGGCCTTGATCTGCGCGACCTCCTGCGGCGCGCTCTGGTACAGCGCCGGGTCGGCCATGCGCGCGTGGAGCGCGGTCTGCTCGTCCTCGAGCGCGGCGATGCGCTCGGGCAGCGCGTCGAGCTCGCGTTTTTCGTTGAAAGACATTCTGGCCGGCCGGGTGAGCGCCTTTGGCGCGGCGGCGCGCGACTTTTCGGCGGGCGCGGCGCTGCGCTTCGCAGCCTCGCACGCTGCGGCCTCCGCGGCACGCCGGGCCTGCACGCGTTGCCAGTCGCCATAGCCGCCGGCGTATTCGCTCCAGATCCCGTCGCCTTCGGCGGCGATCACCTGGGTGACGACGTTGTCGAGAAAGGCGCGGTCATGACTGACCAGGAACAGCGTGCCGTCGTAGGCGTCGAGCAGCTCCTCGAGCAGGTCCAGGGTCTCGATGTCGAGGTCGTTGGTGGGCTCGTCGAGCACCAGCACGTTGGCCGGGCGCGCGAACAGGCGCGCCAGCAGCAGACGGTTGCGCTCGCCACCCGAGAGCGACTTGACCGGCGAACGCGCGCGCTGCGGCGCGAACAGGAAGTCGCCGAGGTAGCCGATGACGTGCTTCTTCTCGCCGCCAATCTCCACGAAGTCCGAGCCCGGGCTGATGACTTCGGTGAGCGCCAGCTCGGGATCGAGCTGTTCGCGCAGCTGGTCGAAATAGGCCACGGTCTGGCGCGTGCCGCGCCGCACCGTGCCCTCGTCGGGCTCGACCTCGCCGAGGATGAGCTTCAACAGCGTGGTCTTGCCGGCGCCGTTGGGGCCGAGAAAGCCGATGCGGTCGCCGCGCAGGATGCGGGTGGAGAAGTCGCGCACGACGACCTTGTCGCCGTAGCGCTTGGAGACATGGGTGAGCTCGGCCACCATCTGCCCGCTCTTGTCGCCGGTATCCACCGCCAGGCTGACGTTGCCGAGGCGGTCGCGGCGTGCCGCGCGCGCGTTGCGCAGGGCCTCGAGGCGGCGCACGCGGCCCTCGTTGCGGGTGCGGCGGGCCTCGACGCCCTTGCGGATCCACACCTCTTCCTGGGCGAGGAACTTGTCGAAGCGCGCGGAGGCCTTCTCTTCCGCTTCAAGCTCCTCGGCCTTGCGCCGCAGGTAGTCGGCGAAGCGCCCGGGGTAGCTCGCCAGCCGGCCGCGGTCGAGCTCGATGATGCGGGTGGCGACGTTGTCGAGGAACACGCGGTCGTGGGTGATGACCATGACCGCACCGCGAAAGTCGCGGATCAATTCCTCGAGCCACAGGATGCCGTCGAGGTCGAGGTGGTTGGTCGGCTCGTCGAGCAGCAGCAGGTCGGGTTCGGCGACCAGCGCGCGCGCCAGCGCCACGCGCTTGATACCACCACCCGACAAGCTGGAAACCTTCGCCGCCGGATCGAGTCCGATACGCGCCACGACCTGCTCGACGCGCTGGTTCAGGCGCCAGGCCTCGGCCGATTCCACCGCGTGCTGCAAGGTGTCGAGCCGGGCCAGCGCCTCGGGGGTGGCGTGCTCGGACACCGCGACCATGGCGGCGTGGTAATCGACCAGCAACTGCGCGGCGGCGCCGAGGCCGTCGGCAATGGTGGCGAAAACGTCGCGCTCGAGGGTGAAGTCGGGCTCCTGCGGCACATAGGCGGTGACCATTTCGGCCTGCCGCCAGACTGTGCCATCATCGAGCGCCGCTTGGCCGGCCAGAGCCCGCAACAGGCTGGATTTGCCCGAGCCGTTGCGTCCGATGAGGGCGACGCGCTCCCCGGCATCGAGCTGGAAACTCACCCGGTCCAGCAGGTCAACGTGACCGAAGGCGAGGCAGGCGTTATCTACGGCAAGCAGAGGCATCGTGGCAGACGCGGCGCACGGACCGCGGGGTCGGATCGGGGTGGCGATTCTAGCCCCGTGCTGGTGGCTGCGGCGGAATACCGCATAATGCAGTGCACAAAACCGCGGCGGCGTCCGACCCGCCCGCCACGGCCCTGCCCGCCTCGAGCGCCTGCCGGGCCGCGATGGAATACAGGAATCGCATGGAAAAACTGCTCGAACGCTTCGGCCAGCCGGATCAGGATCCGGTAAAACTATGGGCCGCCCTGGTCGATAAGCTGCGTCCACCCCGCCCGACCCAGACCGACAAGGCCACCGGGAACCTGCATGAGCTGGGCAACCTGCTCGCCCGCCGACCGGACCTGCTCGGCAAGGTGCGCCGGGCAATGCTCGATCTGTTTGCGCAGCACAAGCAGGTGACGATGTACGTCTCCTCCGGGCTGCTGCCGTCGACCGGCTTCTTCTCGGAGACCTCGCGTCGCGTCGGCAGCCGGATCCTGCCCGAGCTGCTCGACACCACCCACCTGAAGGATCTGCTCTCGGCGGTGTTCCATCGCGTCGACGACGAGATCTGGGTCAACGCCATCCCCGACCACGATTGGCAGGACTTCCTGCGCCTGCTGGTCGGCCACCAGACGCCGATGTTCGAGGAAGACGCCAGCCCGCTGCCGAACGCGCTCGGCGAGATCCTGGAATCGCTGCGCGTGCTGTCCTTCCACGTCTCGGCGATCGGGCTCGACCGCGAGCTGGTGCGCATCGACCCCCACCTCGAGGAGCACGAATCGCCCTTCCTCGCGCAGAACGCGGAGCTGCTCGATTACATCGGCCACTACAAGGAATGGTGGACCACCCCCGGCGCGCTGATCGCCGACGACAAGCACCTGACCGTGATGCTGCACCAGTGCGACGAGGTGCTGCAGCGGGTGCGCAAACGCGCGATGCGGGTGGGCACCAGCCTGACGCTGACCTTCAAGCTCGAGCGCCTGCGCCAGCACCTCGAGCGCATTCACAACCTGATCGAGCTGCTCGGCGAGCTGCGCACGCGGCGCGTGGTCGAGGACGCCGCGCCGCGCATCGTGCGCCTGTTCAAGACCCTGGTGCGCGCCGAGTGCCGCAAGAACATCCTCTCCGACTACTGGGGGCAGAACGTCGAGCTGCTGTCGCTGCGCATGACCGAGAGCGCGAGCAAGACCGGCGAGCACTACATCACCAGCTCGCGCAGCGAATATTTCGGCCTCTTCGCCTCGGCCGCGCTCGGCGGGCTGATCATTGCCTTCATGGCCGCGAACAAGATCGTGCTCGGCAGCCAGGGCATGGCGCCGCTCAACGAGCTGATGTCGTTCTGCCTCAACTACGGTCTCGGCTTCGTGCTGATCCACATGCTCGGCGGCACCGTCGCCACCAAGCAGCCGGCAATGACCGCGAACGCGATCGCCGCCTCGATCGGCGAGGCCAAGGGCAAGACGCGCGACCTCGAGGCGCTCGCCGACCTGATCGTGCGCACCATCCGCAGCCAGGTCGGCGCCATCCTCGGCAACATCGGGGTGGCGATTCCGGTCGCGATCGGGGTCGGCGTGCTCATCCACCTCGCCACCGGCAGCCATTTCATCAGCGCGGAGAAAGCGCACACGCTGCTCGCCGAGATCGATCCGCGCGGCGGCGCGCTGTTCTTCGCAGCGATCGCCGGCGTATGCCTGTTCATGTCGGGCCTGATCGCCGCCTATTACGACAACCTGTCGGCGTACAACCGCATCCCGCAGCGCCTCACCCAGTTGCGCGGCCTGCGCCGCCTGCTCGGCGAAAAGCGCTTGCAGCGCCTCGCCGCCTACGTCGAGCAGAACCTGGGCGCCCTCACCGGCAACTTCTTCTTCGGCTTCCTGCTCGGCGGCGCCACCGGTCTGGGCGTGCTGTTCGGCCTGCCGATCGACATCCGCCACATCGCCTTTTCGTCGGCCTACCTCGGCTACGCCGCCGCCGCGCTCGACTTCTCGATCCCGGCCACCACAGCGGCGATCGCCTTCGCCGGCGTGCTGCTGATCGGCGTCACCAACCTGCTGGTGAGCTTCGCGCTCACGCTGAGCGTGGCGATGCGCGCGCGCCGCATCACCTTCGCGCAGAGCCGCAGCCTGGGCGGACTGCTGCTGCGCCGCCTGCTGCGCGCGCCGCACGCCTTCCTGTTCCCGCCACGCGCGGGCGAACCGGCACTTGGTCCGACGTCGCCGAACGGCTAGAATGCGCGTCCCCGAGTCCTCGTCATAGTTCAATGGATAGAACGGGCGCCTCCTAAGCGCCAGATCCAGGTTCGATTCCTGGTGACGGGACCACTTCTCGGTTCCACCGCGTGGCAGCAAGACCCTAAAACCCGCACAGCTCAAGGCTCTGCGGGTTTTTTGTTGTCCCCGATCGCCCCGAATTGCACCCGTACATGTTCGCGAGCCCCTCCGTTTTTTCGGGGCACAACGCTGCTCCGCGAGGTCGGCCGCGGAAACCCCTCGCGCACCTCCGCGCAGGGCAAGCGCTGGATGAACCCGTCCACGAGCCGTTGCGGCGCCTTCTGGTGCCGGTCTCGATGGCAGGCCAAGGACTTGATGATCGAATCGGCTTTCAACTGCCGCCAAACCGCGCTCATCGCGAGACCCTTGAGCTTCATGAGCGCCGCGGGGGCAGCAAACAGTGTCTTGACAACGCGGTGGGACCAGGTCGTCCGCCGAAGGGGTTTGCGTACCGTCGCGTTGCCACAGGGCTACGCAACATCCCCAGGCATTCCGGCGCCACCGCGGAACACGTGACCCCGATGCCACCGCAGATAGACCCGGTGCGGCTCCGCCAGCGCGACACGAAGCCCACCACCATCAACGCCAAGCCGCACCCACTGCTGCTCGCTCAAGGCCGCGGAGCGCAGCATCGAGCCGTCATCGGAGAAGCTCAGCAAACCCTTGTCGAATGCGGCGTCCAGGTGCGGGGCGAGCAGCAGGCCGTTGAACACGTCCAGCCGCTCGCCGTCGCTCTCGCACGCCGCCCAGGGCTTGATATGCGACGCCCGCAGCAACTCGGCAACGTCCAGCCCAGTGACGGCACAGCGGCCACCCCAGTACGCGATCAGCGACTGGCGAAAGATGTCCTGCCCAACACGCTGCACGACCTCGCGCACCGCCTCGGTCGCGCTCGGCGGGTTACGGTTCGCAGCCTCGAACTCGCGTAGCCCTTGCTGGCCGAGCACGCGGGCAATGGCGGCGGTACGCTGCAGCAGCCGATGCAGGCGCTCGTAGCCGGTGATGCCGTCGAATCTGATCGACCACGGCGCTGGCTCGACTGCAGGCTCCAGGTCGAACTCCTCCGCCAGGCGTTGACCAATCGCCGCCTCCGACAGACCAAGCCGGTAGCGGAGCTGAGCGGCGTCCTCGATGGCAACGCCGGCGCAGGGGGCAAATGCAGTCGAGCGGAAGAGGCTCCAGTTGCCCTCTTCCTGTGGCGTCAGATCAAGACCTGCGTCGGCTGCCGCTTTGGCGATGCGCGTGCGCGCGAGGCCGTTATCGGTGACGGCCATCAGCTCTTCTTGCCCATGCCGCGTTCATTGACGAAAAAATGATCGTTGCAGCGCACACGCCGGCCTGCCATTCGGGGCTGGTTCATGCGGTCACGCAGCGGTTCCACTCGATCCGCCGGCCGCGCCAGTGGTCGTCGATCGCCTGGGTGAATTCGGCACGCACGAGCTTGCCCCGCGCACCGCACCATGCGCCCTCGTCGTGGCGCACCACCACGCCTTCGAGCGGGCCATCCGCATGACGGCTGCGCTCGGTGGCGACCAGCCGTTCGAGCTGATCGAGCCGAAAGCGTCCGCGCGCCAGGCAAGGGACACAACGCAGGCCGGCCGTCGCGGCCAGCGCATCGCGCCGCTCCGCGCTCCAGAACCTCGACGCCTCCCGGTCATAGACGTCGAACAGCAGCCACAGATCGGGCAAGCGGTCGTAGCTCACCGAATGCCTTGCCGCACACCACTCGCCGAACAGGATCAGCGCCGGCTGCAACACCGCCCGCAAGCCGCTTTCGTGCATCGCCAGCCAGGCAGGGAGGCGCGAGAACTGACCCGCGAAGGGCGCGCCCAGATACTGACCCCGGTTCTGCGCCCGCAGGCCACCGTCGGGTGCCAGCGAGATGCCCAGGTTGGCGCCGTCGAGCTTCTCCTCTACCACGACCTCGCCCAACAGCAGGGCTTGCGCCTCGGCGCGCGACAGCACCTTGTCGTCGCGCGGGATGCCCTGCCCCAACCAGGCCAGGTGGGGGGTATGGGGGAAGCGGAAGAAGTCGGTCATGCTGCAGGAGGTAAGGCTGGCAGCGGTCTCGCAGGAAACTTCTTGCGATGAAAGCTGAGGGCATCGGCCGGGCACAGGAAGTCGACAGTCACGCCCTGCGCTCGCAGGGCGGGCCACCAATCGAGCCACTTGCAGTCTGCGGCCTGCCAGATCGGGGGCTTGTCGGGATGCGCATGCGCAACGGCCGCGAACTTGCGATCCGGCGCGTCGAATTGCGGCTCCAGAAGCGGATCTGGGAATTCGACGAAGCGATGTTCCCTCGTCTCCGTGATTGCGACCTGCTCTACCCGTTGTGGATTCCCCGTGTGGCGCAAGAGCCATTTCAGAAACACGTCGCCGACGCCCTTGGGCGGATTCAGACGAGTCTTGTGCTGATATTCACCAAGAATCCGAAAGCCATCATCGATCACTGTGACGCCAGTCTTTTCCATCGCCTGCAAGCGACGCACGCATTCGATCACGCAGCCTGGCGATACCTCTTCATGCTGCCTGTTGGCGACCAGCAGCACGTTGGTGTCGATCACCGCTTTCATCATTTTCCAGCCGACTCGGCGAGGATCTGCCTGCGCTGCATGGCCGCCAACGTCCGCCCTGCGATGTCGGCCATTTCGTCGCCGAAGAAGTTCTCGGGCCAGTTCTCGATTTCGCCAAACATGTTCAAGCGGAGCGGCTCGAGCTCGGTGGCGGAGCCGGCGCGGCGGCAGAAATACACGGCCACGTCTTCCGGCCTGACCGTTCCTTCGGCGACCCGTCGTTGCAGTCGATTGAGGAAATGCTCCGAATGGCTTTCAACAATCAGCTGGACGTGTCGTTCCTTGCCGTTCTCCCGCGCCTGGGTCGCCGAAATGAGCACATCCGCCAGTTCGGCCTGCACCTGGGGGTGCAGATGGATTTCCGGCTGCTCCATCCAGACTGTCGAATTCGGTGGGCAATAGAACGCCTGCACCAAAGCGGGCAATACTTGCGACACGCCGAAGCCGACGTCGGTGATCTTCACCGATGGCGCCTGGCCGTGCGTCCGGACGAGCACCTCGTACTCCTTTCGTCCTTCGGCAACAGGCCGAACCGAAAAATCGTGGATCACACCCAGGTCCTTCAGCCATGCGGCGATGAACTCCGAGAAGCCCTGCTTGGCACGCCTCGGCCCACGGTTCAGCAGCCTCCCGTCGCTCTGCGCGGCCAGAATCGCCGCGATGGTGTATTCGCCCATCTGCCCGACGCTGGCGGGGGTTTCTCCCGACCACTGGTAGATCCGCTGCGGATGATTGCGCAGCGGCCCGAGGTAGGACAGCCGATCAAGGCAGGACTCCGTCGCCAAGGCAAAATCAGCCATGAAACCGGCATTCTTGAAACGGGCGGTGGTGATATCGGAGAGACGATAGAACTTATCCGGCTCTTCCAGAGGCCATTTTCGGCCGTCCGCCATCTTGAAGCCGTAGCGCTCCGACTTCAGCGAGAACTTGCGCTCGTCGTCCCGCTGCATGGCCACATCAAGGACACACTCGCCCCCCTTGCTGAGCGCGTAGTGCATCGCGCGCACTTCGGGTTGCTGCAGCTTGCCGGCCACCCACTCGACCGCCAACTGAAGATGGTCGCCCTGATAGCGATTCGAAGGTGCCAGGGGATCACGCACCTCCAGCGGCTTCGGCAGCGTCCAGCCGAGCTCGAACTTCAGAGACTGGCCCAGATCGTGACCGTGCAGGCAGTCGGCAAAGGTCCCCAGATCGATCAGGGCGCTGGAATCCCCCAGATGCAGCGCACGCTTGCGGTCGGTGGAACGCGCGGTCTGCTGCAAGGCCAGCAGCAGATGCCCCAAGCTGCTCTTGCCTGCGCTGTTGGCGCCGAAAATCACCGTCAGCGGGGCCAGCCGGATCGGGCCGGTGTCCTTCCACGCCTTGAAGTTCTTGATATGCAGATGGGTCAACATCCGTGCATTCCTCCGGCCTCGAGTTTATCCCACGCCGCCAGCACCAGCCGCCGGGTGCGGTAGTCGCCGAACTCGCGCAGATCGTTGTTCTTGAGCACGCGGAAGGTCTCGGACGGGTAGTCCTCGCCCATCACGTCGGCGGGGTCGAGGATGTAGCGCAGTTCGTCGCGGGTCAGGCCGTAGAGGCGGGCGTAGTACGCGTCGAGTTCGGCGCGCAGTTGGGCGCGGCGCTCGGGGTTCCACGGGAAGGGCTCGCCATCGTAGCCGAGGTCTGCGGCCCAGGGTTTGAGGTCGTGGGCGGTGTAGGTGAGTTCGAGGACGCGGGGGACGATGAAGGCGAGGTCGGCGTCGGCGTAGCGGTCGGGCGGCAGAACCGGGAACTGCTTGAGGTAAAAATAGGTAAGCGAGGTGCCTCCGACTTTCTGACGCGCTACATAGTCCAGGGCGAGCGCGTTCAAGTTTCCATACAGCGCAGCGACATGCCTAGTCGAATGCGCTGCCTGCGCAAAGATCAAAGGCATCTTATGGCCGACAGCCACCCTCGGCACCATCGACGCAATCACCGTCCGCTCATCGGTCGCACGACAGATGTCCCGCCACCCCATCAACCAGCCCCGCGCCCAGCCCTTGTCGCGCAGCCGGGCCTCGACCTCGGCGGCTTCGACCCAGTAGCGCGGGGTGACGCCGAAGGTCGGGTCCTGCTTGTGGGCGGTGGAGACGTCGCCACTGCCATCCGCCGAATAGGTGGCCCAGCGGTGGTCGAACTGGTGAATCATCTTGGCTTCATAGAGCGGCAGGCGGTTGGGGGCCGGGGCCTCGTGGAACAAGCCGCTGTCGTTGGACATATGAATCATCGCCATGAAACGGATGCCCCAGGGATTGACCGCGGGCGGGCCTTCGGCAATGAGCACCGGCGCGGCGCGATAGAGCTTCTTGGTCAGCGCCGCATCCCGCTCGCTGCGGAACACTGGACAAGTCATGGTGTTGGGGTTGATGAGGCGAAATTCTTCGGCCGTCAGCTCGAACCACTTCTCGGCGGCGACAAAGTCCCCCTCAGATCTGGCATCAAACAAGAAACGCGCAGCATCCTCACCCAGCCCCAACGTGAACAGACAGAACGACTTCCTGTCGTCAGTATCCTTGAACCATCCCCGAATCTCGTAAAGGCTAAGCAGTCTTCTCAGCCTCCCTGACGCGACCATCGTTGAGAAATAGGCCTTGGTGCTGTCATCGGTGGCGATGCCGGTCGGCACAATGAAGCCCGCCCGGCCCGCTTCGGCCATCAACTGCGCAAAGCTCTCGGCAAACAGCGCATAGGTATTCACATCACCCACGCCGGTGAGCGGATAACGCCCGGCGTCGTGGGCGAACAGGCTGGCGGCCTCGGCATTGCGCCGGGCGGTGAGAAAGTCCGCATACAGCGCCTGCTCCGCGCCATTGGGCGGCACCAAGCCTTGGGCCGCCTCCACCTCCGGGTACAGGGTGTGCAGCAACCTGCCCTCGGCCAGCAGCCCGATGCGCCGGCCGCGTTCGGCCTTGTGCTGGGCCTCGGCCACCAGCGGGCTGCGGGTGGCGAAGAACTCTTCTTCCTGCAGCTTGATGCGTTCCCACGGCGGATTGCCCAGCAGCACATCGAAACCGCCCCTGGCCTTGACCTGCGGAAACGCCTGCCACCAGTGGAAGGCTTGCGCGGCCTGGGCGGCGGCATGGGCCGACGCGGCCATGCCGGGGCGCGGGGCGTCGTCGTTCAACACCAGCCACAGGTCCTGGCTGGTGGGCACGCGGGCCTCGGTTTCCGCCGTCTTGGGCAGCACGAAGGCGGCCACGAAAATGTCCGCCGCCAGCCGGGCTTTGGAGGCGGCGATGTTCGCTTCCAGCGCGGCATGGGCGGCGCGCTTGGCCTGCAGGGCGTCCAGCGTGTCGTCCGGCAGGGCCTCGAAGCTGGCGGCATCGACGCCCTCGCCCAGGTCCAGGCTCAGCATCTGGCGGGATTTCTCGTTCGCCTTGACGATGGCCTTGAGGGCGTCGCGGTTGGCCTTCTTGATGCGCGTCACGACCGCCTTGTCGTCGCCGGAGAGCGCATTGAAGGCCTTGTCCGGAATGCCATCCTGCAGGATGGCTTCATCCAGCACGCCGAGCAGGGCGTCGCCGCAGCGCAAGTGGGCATCCAGAAAGGTCAGCGGCCGGTCGGGGGTGTAGGCCTCCAGCCACAGGGCGGTGCGGGCGAGCTCCACCGCCATCGGGTTCTTGTCCACGCCGTAGATGCAGTGCGCCACCACGTCGCGCAGGGCGTGGCGGAAGTCCTGCTGGGTCGGGTTGCCTTCCGGCGCGCGCAGCAGGGCGACGTCGTCGGCGATGCGGCGGGCGGCGGCGAGCAGGAAATGGCCGGAGCCGCAGGCGGGGTCACACACGGTGAGCGCGAGCAGGGCCTTGACCGGTTCCTGCGGGTGCTCGGTGAGGGTGCGGGCGATGACCGGCACCAGCGCGCTCTTGATGAGCTCCTGCACCAGGCTGTCCGGGGTGTAGTAGGAGCCGGTGAGCTTGCGGGCATTGCCCCTGGTGCTGCCCTCCTCCTCGTCGCCGATGAAGCCGAACTTGCGCGCGCCGCTGGTGAGCGTGACCTGGGGCACCAGCTCCAGCAGGCTCTCGTACACGCTGCCGAGTTCTTCGGAATCCATGTCGCGGTAATTCACTCTTGAGAGCGCTGCGCCATCGCGGAAGAAGCACAGGCTGAAAAGTGCGGAGAGCAAGGCCTGGTTCTCGATCAGCGCTGCGTCGAGATCCGGGCACTGGGCGGCTTCGAACAGGCCGCCCAATGCCGGCAGGCCGAGCGCGGGCTGGCCCCGGCCGAGGCCCTTGAAGGTGATGCCGAGCACCTGCCACAGATCGGCGTGCCGGTCGTAGCTGCGCCGGCGGGCGGCGAGCTGGCGCAGGCGGGCGAGACTGTAGCCGGCGCGATAACGCTCTCGGGCGTCTGGCGTGGCGTCGGGCGCAAAGACGAGTTCGCGGTCTTCGATCGTGGCGAGGAAGATGAAGCGGTAAATGAGGCGCAGCAGTTGCTCGAAATAGGCCTGGGTGCTGAGCTCTCCAGCCTCGACGCTGCGACGCAGCTCGGCGTTGTCCTTGTGGGCGAGAAAGCCGGTGCCAAGCGCACGCAGCGCTTCGGTCACGCCCACGCGCAGGCGGTCGCGGGCGCGGATGCCGTCTTCCTGCGCAGTGTTCCGCCAGCGCTCGAGCGTGCAGTTGGCGGGCTCTGCGCCGACCTTGCCAAAGCGCGAGGCATGGGCGAGCAGCCAAAGGGCCGTGAAATCCGGATAGAGGCCTTCGTTGAAAATGGCTTCCAGGTCGGCTTCGATATAGGCCGGGCGGGTGAGACTGGGGTTGTCGCGCAGCACGCGCAACTTGAGGCCGTTGCTGACCACGGCCCACAGGCAGTTGCCGCTAGCGTTGAGGTATTCCTGCGCGAGCAGGAAGGGCGAGCGGCGGCGCACACCATCGCCGTGGCGGACGCTGGGTTTGTCGAGGGCCTGGTCGTGCGCGGCGAAGACCAGCGGCACCCTGCCCTCACCCGCAGCAAAGCCTATCGGGAAGGTGCGTTCGTCAAGGGTGAGCTGCCCCACCGCGCGCAGGTCGGCAAAGCCCAGCACCTGGCGGCAGAAGGGTTCGAGGAAATCGCGCACCGTCACCGCGTGGCTGTCGAGATCGGCACGTTGGCGCCGGGCGGCGAAGTCCTGCCAGAGGCTCTGCGCAATCTTCCAGTAGCGGCCGATTTCGTCGCGCAGCTTGAGACCACGGGGGATGTCGTAGTCGGCCTCCGACTGCTCGGCGACATTCAGATGGGCGACCTTGTTGAGGAAGTCGGGGGCGAGCAAGGCGCCTTCGATCGACAAGGCAGCAAATGCGAGCTCGGTGTTGGAGCGACGGGCCATGAGGCGTTCTCTGTCTTGGGGCACGCGCCGCGCGTACCCGGTGCAATCAAGCGGTCAGGTACAGGTGGACGGTGGCGGTGGTCCAGGTCGGTACGCCCGTACCAAAGAAATCCTGGTCCTCGGTCCAGATCGGGCACTGCAACAGCAAGGCGGCCGCGAGCCCGGGCCAGTCCCGCTCGTCACGCTGGGCGATCCGGGCACGCGCCTCCGACTCGACCAATTCGAGCTCTTCGTGCCCGATCAGTTGAACGGCGGTCATCAGGGTCTCGAGCGCGGCCTGCCACACCGGCTCGGCAATCCCCCGGCGTGGCGCCAGCTCGGCGAGGTAGTGGCAGGCCTCCTGGTAATTGGCTTCGGCCACGTAGAAGGCCACTTCCTCGGAGGCGGCGACCATCAACTCGCGCACCCGGTTGCCGAAGACCGCGCGGATCAGGATGTTGGCGTCGATCACCAGGCGCTTATGCTGCATCGTGCTGCGTGCGCCAGGTCTTGAAGTCGCTTGCCAGCTCGTCCTCGGTGATGCCCAGGCGTGCCAGCTCTTCCTGCATGCGGCGGCCAGCTTCGAGCATGGCGTCGCGCTCGGACTGGTTGGGCCGGCGTGGCACCGGGATGTAGAAGCCGATGGTGCGGCCATGGCGGGTGACTTCGATCGGTACCGACGACTCGAGGTATTCCGCGAGTTTTTCGCGCAGCTCGCGCATGCCGATTCGCAGACTCATGGATGACTCCTGCTGGATCAATTGCGTACGCAAGTTATAGCACCTTTCAGTACATCAAGCAGGAACCAGGACATAAACGCCCATCACATCCACTGGCAGACTGGGCGTGACACGGTATTCGCCACGAGCATCCGACGCAGCGCGCACCCGCCGATGGTCATCGAGCAGTTGCTGGGCGCGAGCCCGTGCGAGCCCTTCCAGGGTCGATTGCCACTCCGGCAGTTGCGCCAACGCACGCTGGATGTGCTGGTCGCGCAGCGGCGGCGGCATGTTGCGGGCGGGCTCGGCCGCCATCAGGGCGCGTGCCGGTGCATCCTCCAGCGGCATAGCCTCGTTGCCGGCCGGGAGTCCGATGGTGAGCGTCTCCTCGCACAGCAGCAGGCGCGATTCACCCCGGTGCGTCACGGTGAGTTGGTGCCGCAGACGCACGAGCAGCACGGTGGTGCGCGTATCGACGGCATTGGTGAAGATCGCACCCGCGCGGGCGACGGCATCGAGCGCTGCGGTGCTTTCGGGTGCCTCGTCGTCGAGCGCCCTCTCCAGCAGGTAATCGGCCAGTACCGCCACCAGTGGGTGCGTGCGGTGGATGAACTGGGTTCCCGGTGCGGGCGGCTGATGGAAGTCGATGCGCAGGGTGCCGGCCAGGCCCTCACCGTCCAGACGTTCGCGCACGGCCAGCGGCAGACTCGCCGCATGGAGCCTCCAGTAGTGGGCACCGCCCTTGTGCGTCTCTTCCAGCGGGGCGCCGAGTTGCTGGGCGGCGCGTTTGACGAAGCGTTCGACGTCGGCCTCGCCGCCGAGCACGGTGAGCGTTTTCTGCCATTCGGGCAGTACGTCCTCGGGCTTCAGACGGCGCTGGGCAAACAGGGTGCGGTTCCTGGCTGCCTTTTCGCGGGCCGAGGTCCACGCGGTATCGATGGACTGCTCGGGGTCGCCAAAGTCGAGGCCGAGCTGCGGGACGCGCGTGGTGGTCGTCCCCTTGCGCAGCAGCACCGCACCGACCAGGGCCTGGGTGAGCTTGCCTTCATCGTCGGGCATGGGCACCAGCACGCCGAGTTCCTTGCGGATGCTCTCGGCCTTGCGCAGGATGACCTGCAGCACCGCGCCGTCGACCGGGTTGTCCTGGCCATAGAGCATGGTGGTGCGCACCTCGCGCGCTTTCTGGCCGAAGCGGTCGACCCGGCCTTCGCGCTGTTCGTGCCGGGTGGGGTTCCACGACAGGTCGTAGTGCACAACGGCGGTGAAGAGGTTTTGCAGATTGATGCCTTCAGAAAGGCAGTCCGTGGCCACCAGGATGCGCTGATCGGCCTCGCTCATGGCGTCCACCGCGGCCTCGCGCTCGGCGGGGGCGAACTGGCCGGTTACCGGCTTGACCTGATGGCTGCGGAAGGCCGCGCTCAGGTTTTCAGCGACGTAGTGCGCGGTGGCGATGTAGCGACAGAACACAACCGGCTGGAAGCCGGCGGCGGTGAGGTCCTTGAGGTGGTCGATCAGCTTCTTCAGCTTTGGATCTTTGGCCGGCCCAGCCAGACCTTCGGCACGCTGAATCAGCTCGGCAAGGCGGGCACCGTCCTCGGTGCGGGCGCCGGGTTCGATGTCCTGGGTGGAAAGATCGTCCTCGACGCCATCCAGCACTCGCTCCCTGCCCTGCGCTTCCGCCTCTTCCAGCGTGAGTTCAACGCCGGCGACGTCCGCGTCCTCCGTTGGCGCCGCAACTTGCAGGCGTGTGCGCAGGGCGTTTACCGCCGCGGCCGGCGATGAGGAGATGCAACGCAGCAAGGCGAGCGCCGCCCACCAGCTCATGCGTTGCTGCAACAGCCCCTTGCCTTCGGCACGCTCGACCAGATCGCGGGCGTAGTCGAGCACCTCATCGAATAGCCTGCCCCAGTCACCGGTGAGCTTGTAGGTGATTTCCGCCGAGAGCCGTTCGGGGAAGACGTTGTGGTCCTGCCATTCTTCGATGTCGGGGCGGCGACGCTGCACAAAGTGGCTGGCCAGTTGCTCGCGCAGGGGTTTACGCGCGTCGGGCGGAAGATCCTTCAACTCGCTGAACTCGGGCTGCAGCAGGCCGAGCAGATTGTAGAAAGCCTCTTCATCCCCCGAGTGCGGGGTGGCGGTGAGCAACACCAAGTGGCGAGCGGCGTCCGCGGCCAGGCCCTTGAGCAGGGTGTAGCGCTTCTGTTTGCCCTGGCCGCTGAAGGTGCAGGTGTGCGCCTCATCGACGATGACGCACTCTGGACAGGCACGCTGGAACTCGTCGCGACGGCGATCGGACTTGATGTAGTCGAGGCTCACGACGGTGAACGGATAGGCCTCGAACACCGACTGGTTGGCCGGCAGGCCGCGCTCCAGCCGGCTGGCGGTGGTTGTGCGCACGACCACCGCATTGATGTGAAAGCGCTCCTTGAGCTCGCGCTGCCACTGTTCGCACAGGTGTGGCGGGCACAGCACGGCCATGCGGGCAATCTCGCCGCGGTCGAGCAGTTCGCGGACGATGAGCGCCGCTTCGATGGTCTTGCCGATGCCGACGTCGTCGGCGATCAAGAGCCGCACAACCTCCTGCTTGAGCGCCATCAGCAGCGGGACAAGCTGGTAGGCGCGCGGCTCGACGGCGATGTTGCCGAAGCTGCGGAACGGGCCGGCGCCGGTGCGCAGTTTCAGTTGCAGCGCGTCGCGCAGCAGTTGGCCCGCGGCAAAGTTGGAGGCCTGTTCAGCCGTAGGCCATGGGAAGGTCGCCGCCCCCACCGGGCCGGGTTCGATCGGCAGGTAGATGAGCGTGGCATCGTCATCGGCCGCGCCGAGAGGGCGCAGGTGGAGCGTGTCATCCGAAGACTGCGGCATGACGATCCACTCACGGCCGCGGGCGGAGACGAGAGACCCAGGTTGAAAAGAAGCTTGAACCGTCATGGTCAGGTGTTTCCAGTTCCAAACAGGCCGGCGTGGGTCTTGAACACTTCGGGCCAGGCATCGTTTTCCTTCGGGAAGCGCACAACGTAGTAGCCAGCGGCCTCGAGGCAGGTGTTGATGGAGTCGTCGCGCTCGGCCTGAGACTCGGCGCCGTGCTGCGGCCCGTCGATGAAGATGGCCGCCTTCCAGTCCTCGTAGAAAAAATCGGCAGACGCCTGGCAGCGCTCGATGGTGTGCTGACCCTGGTCAGGCAGGCGATAGCCATGCTCACGTACAAAGGCCAGCCAAGCCTGTTCGAGGGCGCTGCCGGAGACACGTTCGAGCTCGCCGAGCTGCTCCTCGGCGGTGCGCCCGAAGCTCCCGGCCTCGCCCCTCGCGCGAGACAGTTGGCAAAGGATGTCGAGCACCCTGCCCTCGTTGTCAGCATCCTGACGGTCGATATTCACGTGGTCGGGCTGGTTGTAATAGGAGAGCAAGCAGCGGTAGCAGCCCGCCTCGCAGATCGGCTTGCCATCGGCGTCGAGCTCATCCTGCAGCGCGGTACGCTCCCAGCGCCCCGACTCGGGCCGGCGCAAGTGCATGATGCTGAGCGCCTCGCTTGCCACCCGCGCGAGTGCCTCGGGCTCGGTCGCCAGGCGCGTCAGCACACCGGCCCCGCCTTCGGCTGACTCGTAGAACAGAACGGATCGTCGCAGGTCGGCCTTGGGCAGCGGTTCGGCCATCAGCTCACTTTCTTCGAGCTGATAGACCGCCTCGATGCCGCGCTTGAGTGCGTACTGCAAGGTCGCCATGGTCTTGATGTCGAGCTCTTCGAGCGGACGCACGATGAGCACATTGCGGCGGTCTTCGACGTAGGGAACGATGCGCTGTGGGGGCGTCTTGTCAGGCGGAGTGTCGGAGTCCGGCTCCCCGGCCTCCTCGGCTCCACCGACCCAGTGACCCGTCACCGGGTTGATCATGAAGCCGAGCAGACTCTTTTCCTTGCGGCGGCGCCACCCGAGATTCATCCGCCATACGGTCGCTGCCGGCCCGTACTGGAGTTCCAGCACCGGGGTGTCGCCGTCCTTCATGACCGCGTGCATGACCTGAAAGCGACCATCCTGTTCGCCGAACTGGATGGTCGTCTGCATCTCGTAGCCCTGGCGGGTGCGCTCTTCCTCGTTGGCGGTGATGCGCTCGGCGCGTTTGGTCGAGACGTTCTCGATGCGGTAGAGGTTCTGCACGGCCACCGCGTCTGCCAGTGGCGCGTTGCAGGACACGCAGCGGTCGGCATCGCGCTGACTGCGGAAATGGCCATAGCCGCAGACTGGGCAGATACGGGCAACCTCGGTAGAAAGCTTGGCGCCAACGGAGACCTGGTCATCCGCGCTCACCGAGAGCATGGCGCGCACGACGCGATACTGGCTGCCCTCGTGATAGATGACGCTGTAGGGGCCGAACTCCGAGAGCGCCAGGAAACGCGGGCGGGAGAGAAAGTTTTCCCGGCCAATCTTGCCCTTGCGCGCCGGGATGTAGGCCATCAGCGGCAAGCGCGGAAAGTTGTAGCCAGGCAGGAAGCCCTGACTGGCGAGGTAGCGGTAGGTGTAGAAGTCCGAATTGGCCGAGCCCGATTCCTGCAGCAGCAGGGTTTGCTGGCGGAAGGCTTCGTCATGACGCTGCTTGGCATCGCGACGATCGCGCTCGCTCGCCGCCGGGTTGTTCATGACCTTCTGGTTGATCTCCATCTGACGCTTGGTCGCGGCAAAAAGGTCGCGCCAGCGATCGAGCGCACGGTCGAAGGACTGAAAGGCGCGCCGGAACACCTCGTCGGCAAAGCTCGGCGTGTGCCAGGGCGCTTTTTCAGCGGTGAGCTCGTCCTGGAGCATGCTGAGTACGCGAAGCCCGCGTTGATGCGCACGCTTCTGGGGTGCGTCCGCATCCATCTGCTGACGATAGTCGTCTCTCAGGAGTGCGGCGGGGTCGTTCATGTCGAGCAGGCCGCGCACGCTGTTGTCGAGCTTCTTGCCGGTTTCGGCGAGCCAGATCGCGTGCAGGTGGCTCTGGATGAGTTCGCGGTTGGCCAGATCGAGCGTCGGCGGGTTGACCTGACCATGCACCATGCGCACCGGGTCGCGGAAGAAATACTGGTCATGCGGCGACTGGGCTGCACAGTAGGTAATGACCAGTGCGGGCTGCCCCGCGCGCCCTGCCCGGCCGCTGCGCTGAGCGTAGTTGGCCGGTGTGGGTGGGACGTTCCTCATGTACACGGTGTTGAGCGAAGAGATGTCGACACCCAGTTCCATGGTCGGCGAGCAGAACAGCACCGGCAGCCATTCCAGCGCTTTGCCATTCGCGGCCTGCCAGTCGGCGCGGTCCTTCTGGGTGAAGCGGAAGCGGGCCTCGCGCTCCAGTCGCTCCTCCTGCTCGACCTGGGCAGTGTGCTCGCGGGCCTCGAAGTCGAATAGCCGGTGCACGGGGTCGGCGAGCATGCCGGCGATGTTGCCGTACAGACTGCGGAAGAAGACGTTGTCGTCCGCGCCCTTCCTGCTCTTGCCCTTACCGAGCGCCCACAGCAGGCCCGTACCGTTGAGCTGGTAGCCGGTGATGCCGAACTCCGTCTCCTCGGACACGACCAGCCCATAGGATTTGGCCGCCTTGAGCAGCGCCCTGGTTATTTCCTCGCACTGCTCGTCCTTGAGTTTGCCGACGTGCGGGTTGTCGCTCTCGTCCGCCTCGCGCCAGTTGCTGGAGCGCTTCAACTCTCGACCGAGCTTTGAACGTGCGCTGCCCGAAACGAGGTATTCGACATTGCGCCGGTCCTCATCCCGTGGTTTTGCACCGACGATGAACCAGTTCGACGATATCGGGCTCTCGTCCTCCGAGAATCCCCAAGGCTCGCGCAGATTCGCATAGCTGGCAGTCTTCAGGCGGTCGAGCTCACTGCGATCGAGATAACGCGAGGCGAGACACAGCCCCTGCCGCATGGCATCAAAGAGCATGACCAGCAGTCGCTTGCGGACCGCCGGTGAGGCCACCTGCAGCGCAATGGGCGCCTCCGGCCACTCCGCCACGTCACTGGCCAGGTCGTCGAGGTCCTGGTACTGGATTTCGACGAGCCCGAGCTGTTCGAGGTTGGGATTGTTGAAGCGCCAACCACGGCGCAGGTCGAAATACACCCGGTAGCCGAGGATGGCCCGCATGATGTCCTGGACGTGACGCCGGGCATTGCCCTTGATGTCGGGCTCCTGCATGTACTCGGCGCGAACCCCCGGATCGTCGCGGTCGAAACCGAGCGTCTTGAAGACCGCCTCGGCAACCTCGCCCTCAGTCAGGCTACCCCCGGCCTTGTGGACCGCCGCGTAGAGCGCGGCCCGCTGCAGAAGCACCTGCAGGAAGTCATTGAAATGGCCGACCTGGAGCGCCGCATCCTGGCGGTTGTCGGTAAAGCCGAGCACCTTCTTCGCCTCTTCGCTGAGCTGATCGTCCTCCTCGTAGAGGTAGCGCAGCGCCGCCAGGGTCAGCATCGTGGTGGCCGAGCTCCGCCCCTCACCGGAGAGCCCGGTCAGTCGCAAGGACTCCTTGCCCGCGGCCGGATGAACCACGCCGCAGCGCAAGCAGAAAGCGAAATTTCCGGGGATGTACCATCCGGGCGTACCGTCACTGGTATGGCGCCCTTCGGCATCGACTCGAACGTGGTGAGGCTGCCGCTTCTTGTAGCTCGAACGCAGCCTCAGCTCGCCGTCCTTCTTGGGCTCGAGCCAGGTTTCCGGATAGCGATCGAGCGTGTCATTCCAGACACCCGAGGTATCCGGCATGAAGTAGCCATTCTTGACGCCCTCGTCGTCGTGACTGCGCTCTTCGATGTTGCGGGGATTGAGGATTCGCCCATTCGAACCGTTCTCGTCCCAAACCGGGATGTACTCCTGCCCGCACTCGCGGCAGAAATGCAGCGCGTAGAGCCGACGGGCGCGGTCACCGGGAACGAACTGGCTGCCCTCGAGGGTGAGGTAGCGCCGACCCTCAGGCTCCAGGGTGCCATAGACCTTGCTGCCCCCGGAGATGAACTGGTGCAGCTTGAAGGCGAAGAGGCTACGGCCGCCCGCTGAGGTCGGTTTGTCGGTGGTGCGGTACGCAAGCAAAAGGAAATCCGCGAGCAGGGTTCTGGCCTGATCGAGTTCAACGCCCGCATCGCCAGCAAGCTGCTGGGCTGCGGCATCCAGCGTGATGGGGCGAGCACGCCGCCACTTGCCCTCGTCACGCGTAAGTCCCAGGGTGAGCTCCACCCAGACAGCCAGGGGGTGCTGGGTGAGTTCGGCGTAGCGCGCAGACTCGGGCACACCGGCCTGAATCGACGCTGCAAGGCGAGCGCGGACATGCTCGACAAGCAGATGCTCGGGGGTGACACGCTGCAGGGTCTCGGTGATGACGCTGGAAGGCGTGATCCGTGTTCCGAAAAGTCGGCTCGCGACATCGGCCACCTTCTCGCTTCTGGCTTGCTCGTTGCCTTCGGTCGCCATCGTCGCCGAAGTGCCGATGCATTGCAGCCTGTCGGACAACGCCTCACGCACTCGGCGCACAAGCAGCGCGACGTCGGCCCCCTGGCGGCCCCGGTAGGTGTGCAGCTCGTCCAGCACGAGGAAGCGCAGCCCCTTCGCATTGCGAATGACCGCCTTATCCTTGTCGTCCTGCCGGGTCATCAGCAGTTCGAGCATCATGAAGTTGGTGAGCAGGATGTCTGGCGGGTTGGCTGCGAGGCGCTGACGCTCTTCCTCGTTTTCCTGGCCGGTGTAGCGGCCATAGGTCACCGGCGGATGGTCGCCGTAGTCGCCGAGGAACTTGCCGAGCTCCTCCAGCTGACTGTTGGCGAGCGCGTTCATCGGGTAGATGACGATCGCACGCGTGCGAGGCGCGGCGTCTGCCGCCCTGGCCTTGAGGATGGCATCGACGACCGGAATGAAATAGGCCAGCGATTTGCCCGAGCCGGTGCCGGTGGTCAAGACATAGCTCTCGCCGCTCTGGGCGAAGCTGATCGCCTCTTCCTGATGCTTGAACAGGGTGAGCGACACCCCCATGCTTGCCCCAGACTTGCCGGCACGAAAGATGCGGCTGCATTCTGGGTGAAGCGCTCCCGCAGCAACCAAGGCCTCGACAGTGCCCCCAGCCTTGAAGTTGGGGTTCACCTGCACCAAAGGCGCTGGCCAGTAGCGGCCAGAGTCATACGCCTCATCGACGAAGCGCTTGATGTCCTCGGCTTGGATGCGGGTGAAGCTGCGGGTGAAGGCAGCGTAGTCGCTGACAAGCTTCCCCCTGAACTCGAAGACATCCATCGCACAACCCCTCGTCGCTGGGCGCTACAGGCTCAAGCTGATGGCATGCGCACCTCAAAATGGCGGTAGGAAGCGATTGTACTTTGTTCCAAACGCATAGCCCGACTGAGGAAGCCCTTCCGTACGCCGTTCCGTGAAATCGATCCTGGCAACAACGTCGCTCAGGGGTCGCGAATCGGCGCTTTGAAAACCGACTCGTCGAGACGATCTCCGACCGATACCACGGTCAAGACAGGCTCGATTCCTCCACGGCTCGGCGGGTGAAGCGGCTGGTCGGCGCCTGAGGCAGGCCGCTGCCCTCACGTGCGAAGGAGCCGCTGGCTCGCAAAGGCAGCGCCGCCTTCAGCCCGGCGGCGGTGTGCCCACGATCGATTAGGCCGCGGCCTGGCTTGCACGGCGCCGCACGGCGTCGAGATAGCAGTCTCCTGCCGCGTCGTAGTCGCCGCAATCGAACAAGGCATCGCCGGCCAGCGAAAGCCACTCCGCGGCATCGGCCGGTTTGGCGCCGGCCACGGCCGCTGCCGCCCGATAGTGCCGCGCGCCGCCGACCCGATCGCCGAGTCGCTCAGACAACTGTCCCTGGTAGTACAGCGCGTAGGCACAGTCTTCACTGTCGCCCTGCCCCAGCCGACGCAGCAGCTCGATCGTGCGTGCGCAAAGCGATAGCGCCTCGGCATCGCGCGGCTGCGCAGGCTGTCGCAGCACGACCACAACCTGGTTGATCGCCACGGCGGCGGCCAGTGGCGTGTCCGCCAGCGGCGGCTGCGCGACCAATGCCTGCGCACGGTCGAGGGCGGTGGCGGCGCCCGGAACGTCGTCAAGCGCGAGCTTACCGGCCGCCAAGCGCGTCAGTAGCCCGGCTTCATGCTCGCGGTCGCCCTGGCTGTGGGCCAAGTCGATTGCTTCCGCCAGCACGGCGTTGGCCTCACCTTGGCTGCCAGCTTCGGCGAGGAGCTGCGCATAAGTCGTCAGCCATGAGGCACGATCGCGCGCAGGCTGACTGTCGGCATTGCGGTGCCGGTGCACCTGTCGCAGGCAGGCCAGCATCGGTTCGACATGGCCGTCGCGGCGGTGCCCCATCGCCTCCTCGAGCAGCACCCGCATGCCGAGATCTTCCAGCGGACCGGTCCATGTCGCAGCCACCCTGGCGATATGGTCACGCAACTCCGCGCGGCCTTCTGGTATGCCGTAGCCTGCGTACAGGGCCGAGAGCTTGTGCCAGAGCACGAGCCAGTCGTCGATGCGTGCGTCGCCTGTCGCCTTCAGGACATGCTCGGCCTGGACGAACAGCGCCTGGACGGCCGGACCCTGCCCCCAGGGCACCAGTGCACTGGCCAGGTCGATCAGTGCCGCGCCCAGCGCACGCGTCGGCACCAGCGATTCATCCTGCGCGATCGTCTGTGCCTGCGCCAGTGCCTCGCTCGCTGTAGCGGCATCGCCGGCCGCGCGCAGCCGAATGGTCAACCCTACCAGGGTATCTATGGCCAAGTCGCTCATCGGGGCACGCTCGCACTTTGCCTCAGCACATTCGACAAGGGCCCCGCCTGGCCCCAGGCTGCAAACGCCGCCCAGACGTTCGGGTGCGCGAATCGGGGCCGATCGCGCACGGCTTGCTGCGCCTTCGCCAGCGCCTCGGCGCGCCCCTGGCCCGCCACCAGGCGGTCGTAGTACTCACCCATCAGCGCCGCCGCCGCATCGTCATCGACCGCCCACAGGCTGATGACCTGGCTCTGGGCACCGGCGATCGTAAAGGCGCGCCGCAGGCCGGCGAACTCGTCGCCGTACGCGGCCACGCCAAGGCCGGTCTCGCATGCCGACAACACCACGACTTCTGTGCAGCGCAGGTCCACACCGGCCAGTTCGGCCGCGCTGATGAAGCCTGCTGGCCGCCCCGGGACGCTGGCATTGGCACCCGCCAGGGCCAGGCCCACGGACAGCATCGGGTTGTCGATCGCTGCGGGGCCAGCGCTCTGCAGAAAGACCAGCTCGCCGCTCAAGCTGATCGTGTCCGTGCGCCAGAGCGGCCGCGGCGCGCCGGACGGCGGCGCGAACACGCCGTGCGTCGCGATGTGCACCAGGGCGGGCCGGTGCAGCGCCTTCACCGCAGCGACGCAAGCCGCTGCGCCCGCATGCACGATGCAATGCGTGAAGTGAGCCTGCAACACCGCAGCCTCCCTGCGTGTACCCGGGAGGGGCTGCAGCCGCAGTCCAGCGCCTGCCCGTGCGCCGGCGTCGAAGTCCGCATCGACGAAGGCGTGCACCTCGGCACCCGGGCTGCAGGCCTGCGGCTCCCGCATCAGGTCGCGACCGCTGCCAACATGGTTCAGCGTGAAGCGCTCGACCAGCTTCGGCCCGCCTATCGGCCCCAGCACGCCGAAGGGCAGCAGATTCAGCTCGCCGTCGGGCGCGACGTGGAGAAGCCGGCAACCGACGAGCAGGCCCTCACAAGGCGTGATAAGTCGGCGGTTCAGCTCGGCGGCCGCCGCGTCCACGTCGGCAGTGTCGCTGTCGGGATCACGCAACAATTCACGAAGCCTGGCGACCGCGGCGTCCACCTCCGCGGCATCGCCCACATCGAACCATTGCGGCTCCCCGCGTGGCCGCAGCACCATCGCGGCATAGCGCTCGCCACGCCAGGGAATGCCGCGCCCCGTGCGCTGCGGGTCGAAAACCGACCAGCGCACCAGTTCGAGCAGCACTGCTCCGGCCGAAAGCGTCGCACGCACGGCCTGCAGCGTGACCGGCTGCAACCCCACCAGGCCCAGCGCGCCCGCATGGCTGAGCTCGCTCTGCAGGCGCTCTTCCTCCACTTGCCAAGCGCTTACTTCGCTCGGATCGGCCAGCGTGCCGAACAGGCTGGCACCGAGCGCCTTGCTGGACATGCGCTGCCGCAGTTCAGCCAGCTGGTCGAAGCGTTCGCGGGAGACGGAGTCGAGTTGCTCGCGTATGCGGGTATGGGTCAGCGCCAGCGCGTCGAGAACCGCTGCCTTGCGCTGCAGCAGGATCTGCGCCGCACCGCGCGCAACAGCAGCGCGGGCGCCCGCGTCGAAGCAGAACGAGATGCGCTTGAACAGATCGCCCTGCGTCTGGCGCGCCGCCTCCAGCCGCTCGCGCTCGGTGCCCACCAGCAGCATGCGCTGCAGCTCCGGCGCCTGCGCCCGCGCGGCACGGTCGAAGGCGCGCTGCGCGGCGACCCTGTCACCGGTCGCCCAGTGCACCAGCGCCAGGTTGGCCAGCGCGGTGGCGACGAAGGGGTGAGCGGTTCCGCGCTGCCGCGTCCAGAGGCGCAACGCGCGCCGCATGCCGTCCCGGGCCTCGTCGTAGCGCTCGAGGTGATAGTGCAGCAGGGCACGACTGTAGACCAGCCACGGGTATTCGTTGCCAAGGGCCTGCCGTGACCCCAGCGCGAGCGCCTCGCCGTAAAGCGCATCGGCGCGCGGGCTGTCATCCAGGTCGAAATGCAGCAGCGCCAGGTTACCCAGCGCGCTGCCGAGCAGCTGCAGCCCGGCCGGCATGGACGGATTTCCGCGCGCACGCAAGTGCGCAATCGCGCGTTCGAACATCGAGGCTGCAGCCTGCTCAGCGCCCTTCCCGCGTGCACGCAGCGCCTTGCCGAAGTCGATCATCAGTTCGGCCGATTTTTGCGGATCGGCACGCGTAGTCTCGAGCGCACGCAGGAGGCCACTCTCGGCTGCCTCATGGTTGCCCTTGGCACTGTGCACATTGGCGAGCAGCTGCACCATCTGCAAGGCAGGCTCCGCAGCGCCGCCCGCGGTCACCTCCAGCAGGGCCAGCGCACGCGTGGCCAGGCGCTCGGCCAACCCGAGCCGGAAGCTGGCAAAGGCCTGCTTCGCAAGCGATGACAAGGCGACGGCGATCGGGTGATGGGCCGCGCCGATGCGCGAACCTCCCACCCGCAGCAGCATATCGACCAGTTCATCAGCGGATGCGTCGTCGCCCGTCTCGAGCAGCAGACCGACCAGGTTGACGAGGGGGATGCGGGCATTCCCTGTTTCGAGTGGCGCCACCTGCAGATGGAGGTCCAGCGCCCGCAGCAGACAGGCGCGGGCGCGCGACGCGTCACCGCGCTTGCGATACAGCACCCCCAGGTTGCCCAGCACGGTGGCTACATCGTCTCGGTACTTCGGGCCGGCCTTCTGTAGTGTGGCCAATGCCTGCTGCTGCAGCCCCTCGGCGCGGTCGAGCAGGCCGCGGCCCATGAGGACGGCACCCAGATTGTCTTCCGTGTACGCCACCGCGACCGGATGCCCAGACGCCCCCCGCTGGAGTAACAAAGCCTTCTCGAGATGGTCCTGCGCCGATTCCAACTCGCCAGCACGCTCGTCAAGCTGGCCCAGGTTGTTATGGATGCCCGCCAGCAGCACGTTGTCCTTCTGCCCGGTGCCGAGCAGGCCTTCCAACGCCCGTGTGAGTGCTCGGCGCGCCTCCACATCGAAGAACCGGTTGGAGAAGAACATGCCGAGCTGGTTGGCCGCGTCGGCATCAGCCACCGTCACCATCGCTGCAGACTCGACCTGCTCCAGCAACACCAGCGCCAACGCATGCGCCTCGTCAGCGCGCCCGCTGCGCGCAAGGCGCTCCAGCTCGCCGACCGCTTCTGGCAGGGGCTTGCGCACGGCTTCCAAGGGCACACCTCCGACTTCGATCGTCCGCCGGTGACTCACGATCTTCATTGAAGCAGCCGGGCTGCCGACCTTCAAGTTGCCGCTGGGTGATTGCGGCGGCGAACGCATCGCCTATAAATAAGCTATCGCTTCCGTGATGAATGGAGTTCAGCATGACGCCTTTCCCCGACCTGGTGATTCTGCTGCCCGGCATCACCGGCAGCGTACTGGCCAATGCCAGAGGCAAGGAAGTCTGGTCGCCTTCGGCCGGAGCTGTGTGGCGCGCCATCTCGAGCTTCGGTAATTCGATCGAGGACCTGGAGTTGGCCGGCGACGAGGTCGACGACGGTGTCACCGCTCCGCGCCTGGTGCCCGACGTGAGCATCGTGCCCGGGCTGGTCAAGATCGACGGCTACACGCGCATCACGAACTATCTGATCCAGCAGCTCGGTCTCGTCGACGGCCGGAACTTCCACGCCTTCCCTTACGACTGGCGGCGTGACAACCGCGTGGTCGCCCGTCGACTCGAGTCGCAGGCGATGGACTGGCTGAAGCACTGGCGCGCCAGCTCGGGCCATGCCGACGCGAAGCTGGTGCTGATCGGCCACTCGATGGGCGGACTGGTCTCGCGCTATTTCGTCGAATGCCTGGGCGGCTGGAAGGTCACCCGCACGGTGTTGACGCTGGGCACGCCGCACCGCGGCTCGTTGAACGCGGTGGGCTTTCTCGAGAACGGCATGAAGAAGGGCATCGGCCCGCTCGGCCTGGACTTGTCCCCGCTGTTGCGCTCACTGACCTCGGTCTACCAGCTGCTGCCGATCTACCCCTGCGTGGACAGCGGCACCGGCGTGTTGCAGCGCGTGGCCGATGCTGCAGGCGCCGGGGTGTTGCCGCACGTGGATGCACAGCGGGCCACCGCCGCGCGCGCCTTCCACCAGGAGATCCAGGACGCCCAGGCGGCAAACATGAAGCTCGCCGCCTACGCCGGGCAAGGCCCCACCGTCGTGCCGGTGGTCGGCATCGAGCAGCCGACGGCGCAGTCTGCGCGCATGGACGCGGGCAGACTGACGCTACTGAACGAATACGAGGGTGAGGACCTTGGCGGCGACGGCACTGTGCCACGCGTATCGGGCACGCCGATCGAGCTGGGCGAGGCCAAGCGCGAGGTCTACGCCGCCGAGACGCACGGCGCGCTGCAGAACGCCGAGGGCACGCTGGCCAACCTGAAGGGCGTGCTCACCCGGGACCGCATCGACTTCCGCAAGTTTCAGCGCGCCGAGGACGCCACGATGCTGACGCTGGAACTCGACGACGTGGTGCTGCCCGGCGAGGCGCTTCGCGTGCGCGCCCGCCCGTCCGAGGGCAACCCGAAGATCCGCGTCAGCCTGGCGCCGCTGTCCGGTGGCGATACGCTGGACGAAGCACTCACACGAGATGCACAACCACGCTGGCAGGCCGGCGAGTTCGCGCTGGCGCCGGGCGTCTGGCGCGTCACCGTGCATGCCGAGGGCGCGACACCGGTCAGCGATCTCGTCGTCGTGGCGGCGTCATGAAGATCGGCTGGAGCACCGACTTCATCGTCGTCGACGGCGAGAAGTGCGCGGCCGACGAACTGAACCGCTTGCAGCGCTCGGGCGCCGAATGGGTGCTGGTCGAACGCGACCGTGGCAGCCTGCGCTATGTCTTCGGCCGCCACGAACTGCTGAAGTTGCCGCATCTGATCGCGCTCGTCGACCAAGGCGCCGATCTGACCGCCATGACGCTGAACGAGGCGCTGGGTCTGCGCGAAGGCATGGCCAGCGTGCCGGTGGTTCATAGCAGCGAGGTGCGCGAGTTGGCGTCGGACCCCGCGCGGCCAAGCGCGGCGCGCTTCGTGGAGATGGAGCGCGGGCATCCGGTCGCCGTCGGCGGCGCCGATGTCTTGCCCAGACCGAAGATGCGCAGCGCGCGCTCGGCATCGCCGCCGCCGCTCGGCACGAGCAGGGGCAGCGCACCGCCAGCCCCCCTGGCACCGGCCGGGCAGGCTGCCTCTCAGGCACCGGTCGACGACGAGGGCACGACGCCCGTGCGCTTTCCGTCGATCCAGCCCGATGGCGCGGTAAAGTCGGGCGCGCCGATCACGCTGATCGTGGACCTGCTGCGCGCGGAGGACGCGCAGACGCTGGGCGCGACGATGTTCCCGCAGCAGGCCGCCGACTGGGAGAAGTTCGAAGTCGAGGTGCTGCTGCAATCGCCCGCGATCGACTTCGATGAGGGTGGCCGTGGCAAGCTCACCGTGCACCGCAACGCTGCCAGCGTGGCCGCGCACGTTAACGGTCGGGTGCACCCGGGTCTGGCCGCCGGCACCCCGATCGATGTGAAGGCGAAATTTCTGATGGAGACGCGATTCTGCGGCGCTGCGGTGCGGCGGCTGGAGGTGGACGGCCAGCGCGCTGACGCGCCGCCGGCCGATGCGGGCCAGGGCGCCGTGCAGGTGGACAACGATGCCGAGAAGCCCGACCTGACGGTCTTCATCACCGTTTTCGACCGCGACGCTCCGGGCAGGCTGCATTGGCGCCTGGTGACCAGAACTTTTCCCGGGCTGCCGCCCAAGCTGGACGGCCTGGTCAACCTCGGGCAGAACCCGGCGGCCGAGGCCACGCTGCTCTTCAAGCAGTTCGCCAAGCTGGAGCGCGGCGCGCACTGCGAGGCGATCGAGGGCTTCGGCGAGGAACTCTGGCGCCGCGCCCCGGCGGAGTTCCAGGCTGCATACTGGGCACTGCACGACCACTACCGGCGGCCCCTGACGATCCAGTTCGTCAGCGACGATCCGCACCTGCCGTGGGAACTGATGAGCCCTTACCGCGACGGCGAGGTGCATGGCCCGATCGCGCTGAAGCATGCGGTGGCACGCTGGATCGGCCACTGGCAGGGCTACATGCCCAACCGCCTGCCAAAGGGTACCCTGGTCGCCATTGCGCCGCACTACAAGACCGCGAGCGCCCAGTTGTCGCTGGCCGAGGCCGCCGCACAGGGCCTGGTCGACAAACTCGGCGCCCAGCGCGTCGGCGGCACACGCCAGGCACTGCTCGCCCTGCTGGAGAAACCGCCTGCGGAACCGGTGGCCCTGCTCTATTTCACCGGCCACGGCGCTTTTGCGGCCGATGCGGCCGGCGCCTCACTCATCAAGCTCGAGGAGGGTGCCAACCTGTCTGCGGTCGAGGTCATGCGACAGCGGGTACTGCTCGGCGAACGCTTTGGCACCGTGGTCTTCCTCAACGCCTGCGAGGTCGGTGCCACCGCCAGCGTGCTGGGCAACGTGGGCGGCTGGGCCGATGCCTTCCTGTCGCGCAAGTTTGGCGCCTTCATTGCGCCGCTGTGGGCGATCGACGAGGAGGATGCCAAGCAGGTCACCGAGGAACTGATGACCCGCATCGTCACCGAACACCAGCCGATGGGCGCGGCATTGCGCGACCTGCGCAGCAAACACGGAGCGGTGTCGCCGACCTTCTATTCCTACCTGCTGTACGGCGACGTCACGGCCCGCCTCGGCACCGCCTGATGCCGGGGCCCGTCGTGGTGGGCCCTGGGTGCTCCAAGGGCGCGCGCCAGCCTGGCCAACATCCGCGCCGTGGTTAACCGCAAGTCGCCTTGTTGTATCATCGCCGCGGCTTGAGGCCGATGGGTCGCCAACGCCCAGATTGGCCCGAGTCGTATTGCTGACGGTGTTTTTCGCGGCATCGAGCGAGATGCCGGAACCCCTGTGAACGCGGGTCCCTCACCTGTTTTTCGATTCCAGGTGACACCCTTACCTGCGATGTCGGCAGCGGCGGTTGGTGGACGCTTGCTGCGCCTCTGCCGCCTTCAGGCCGCCCCTGCTCCCTCTTCGCCCGGTCCCGCCCCATGCCCCGCTACGCCCATGTGCTGTTCGACCTCGACGGCACCCTGATCGACTCCGCCCCCGCCATCCTTGCCAGCTACCGCGACGCCTTCGCCGCCAGCGGGCGCAAGCCGGTGATCGCGATCGACGACAGCATCGTCGGTCCGCCCTTGCTCGAGACCCTGCGCATGCTCGCCGGCACCGCCGAGGCGTCGGTGATCGACGCCCTCGCTGCTGCGTTCAAGGCGAGCTACGACAGCACCGGCTACCGCCAGACCACGGCCTATGCCGGCGTTGACGCGATGTTGCGCCGCCTGGCCGACGCCGGCTGCACGCTGTCGATCGCGACCAACAAGCGTCTGCTGCCGACGCGGCTGATCCTCGAGCATCTGGGCTGGAGCGGGCATTTCGCCGCGGTGTACGCGCTCGACCTGTTCGAGCCCCGGCTGCCGCACAAGGCGGCGATGATCGCGCGCCTGTTGCAGGACCGCGGCATCGCGCACGACCAGGCCGTGTATGTGGGCGACCGCAGCGAGGACGGCGAATCGGCCGACGCCAACCGCCTGCCCTTCATCGCTGCGACTTGGGGCTACGGCAGCCTGGGCGCAACCGAGATTGCGCCCCACTGGCGCGCGGCGGCGACACCGGTCGCGCTCGCCGCGGAGATCCTCACCCGCGGCTGAGCGCCCGCCGGTCTAGCGCTGGGCGGCGATCAGGCGCTGCAGGTACTCGACCGGAATCGCGTAGCTGATGCCCGAGGGGTCCGACAGCACGCTCTCTTTGGTGGACTTCACGAACACCATGTTGAGCACGCCGATCACCTCACCGCTGGCCGGGTCGTAGAGCGGGCTGCCGCTGTTGCCGGGGTAGGCGGTGGCGTCGAGCTGATAGACGCGAAATGCATCCCTGGCCAGGCGGCGGATCAGCGCTGGATTGAGATCGCGCGAGTTGGCCTGCGGGATGGCGATCGGCGTGATCGCGGAGACGATGCCGCGATGGGTGACCGGGGTCATGCCAAGCACAGCGCCGATCGGAAAGCCCGTGAAGGCGACCTCCTGCCCTTCGCGCACGCTCGCGTCCGCAGCGAGTCGCAGCGGCGGCAGCGGCGCGCCGCCCTCGAGCCGCAGCAGCGCGAGATCCTGCCCCCGCTCGGTGGCGACAATGCGCACCGCACGTACCGCGCCAGTGAGGTCGTCGCCAGGGAGGACGACGACCAGCGTCTCCATCTTCGCGCTATCGACCTGCTCGGGTACCACATGCGCATTGGTGGCGACGAGGGTGCCGTCGCCGACCGCGAAGCCGGTGCCGCGAAACACGAAGGCGGGACTGCGGGTGCGCTGGTAGGTGCCGACGGCGACCACCGAGGGCTTGACGCGCGACACCGTCGAGACGAGGTCGGCGTGTGCGGCGGGAGCCAGGGCCATGGTCAGCGCTGCGGCCAGCGCGCGCGCCAGCAGCCGGCGTCGCGCCGGCATTGGAAGGAGCGCGCTCATGTCTCGTTTTCTTCCTGGCGCGCAAGGCGCAGCTTGCGCAGCATGGGGCTTGGGCCGACCACACGGCTGTCGTAGGGATGGCGGTCCTGACCGACGTGGCGCAGGATGCGTTCGACGTAGGCGCGGGTCTCGCGGTAGGGCGGCACGCCAAGGTGACGGTCGACCGCGCCCTCGCCGGCGTTGTAGCCGGCGGCCGCGAGCGCGATGTCACCCTCGAAGTAGGCGAGCAGCCAGCGCAGGTAGGCGAGCCCGCCGCGGATGTTCTGCTCGGGGTCGTAGGGTTTGCTGACGTTGAAGCGCAACGCGGTGTCGGGAATCAGCTGCATCACCCCCATTGCGTTCTTGGGCGAAATCGCCTCGGGGTTGAGCGCCGATTCGGTGAGCCCGATCGCAAGCGCGAACTCGGGACGCACGCCGTACTTGGGCGCGAGCTCGGCGAGCATGCGCGCAACGGCCTGGCGCGCCGGAGGCAGGCGCGCAATCAGCGCCTCGACCGGCCAGCGCTGGACGATCTGGCTCGACGGGGTGTGCAGGCATTCGGGCACGGCGCCGGTGTATTCGCCGGTGTAGCGCAACAGGCGCGCGGCGTGCTCGTCGCCCCTGGCCGCAGCCATCGCGAACAGCGTGCCGGCGAAGGCATCGTTGCGCTCGACGCCGCGTCCGTTGGCGTACATCCAGCCGAGCGCGTACATGCCCTGCATGTCGCCGAGCCGGGCCGATTCGCAATACAGCAGCGCGGCATAGGCCTGATCACGCGGCACGCCCTCTCCGTGCTCGTAACCGAGCGCCTCGGTGGCGAGATAACGTGCCTGCTCGGCGAGCGCGCGCTCGAAGGTGCCCTCCTCGGCGGCAGGAGCGGGCGCACTCCAGGCGAGTGCCAAAGCAAGGCCAAGTGCGCGGCGGGTGCAGCGGAGCTTCCGCGACACCTCCCGGCCGTGCGATGTGCGGTGCGTTTTCGCGTTCATGCTTCTTTATCGCACAAGCTGCAGGCGGCTGCCACCGCGAGTCGGACAGACCAAGCGATGGCCTGCGGGCTCAGAGGCCCGCCTGCAGCGCGCGCGCCTCCTGGTGCAGCGGCGTACCGTCCTTCAGGCGTGGCATCAGCGCCTCCAGGCGGGTGCGCGCCTCGTCCTTGAGGCCGGCCTTCACCAGCGCCTTCGACAAGTTGAGTTGAAGCGGCAACAGATCGGGGCCGATCGAGACCGCACGCCGCAAGTTGGCCAGCCCCGCCTCGATCTCTCCGCGCTCCATCTGGATGGTGCCGACGGTATCGACGATCGCCGCGTTGTCAGGGGCAAGGCGAAGAGCCTGCTCCGCGTATTCGAGCGCTCTGGGATCCTTCGCTTCATTGGCCGCCCACGCGAGGTTGTTGAGGATGAGTGCGTTTTGCGGCGCCATCTCGTGTGCGCGCCCGAAGAGCTTGACCGCTTCGGCGTAGCGCTTTTCGGCGAGCGCGACCTCGCCGAGATACCCGCGCAGGGCGAGATCGGTCGGATTGGCCTTGAGCCACTCGGTGGCCATGCGGTCGGCATCGGCGCGGCGGTCGGCACGCAAGAGCGCGGCATGAAGGCGGACCGCCGCCAGTCCGCCGCCTTTGCGATCGACCGCCTTGCGATAGGCCGCCGCCGCCTCGGCCCACTTGCCGCCGACAGCTTGAAGGTCGCCTTCGAGCAGGTAGCCGGCAGGACGATCGGCCTGGCGCAGCTGGGTGTCGCGCGCCAGCTTCAGGGCACCGTCGCGGTCGCCGCGCTCGACCAGCAAGGCGATCAGGCGCTGCTTGGCATCGATCAGGTCGGGCGCCACGGTCAGGGCCTTGCGCAGCGCCTGCTCCGCAGCGGCTCCGTCCTTCAGCGAACGGTGCACATCGGCGAGCGCCACCAGCGGCATCGGCGCCCCGGGCTGCAGCGCGACGAGGCGATTGAGCGCCGAGATCGCCTGCTGGCTGTCGCCGGCAGCGAGCTGCGCGCGCGCCAGCGCGTCGAGCGCCCGTGGATCGTTCTCGTGGGCGGAGGCGATCTTCTGGGCCACCTGCAGCGCCTGAGCTGCCTGCTGCTGCTGCAGGTGATGCTGGACGATCGCCAGGTTGGGGACGACCGCGCCGGGCGAGGCCGCCTCGGCGCGCTCGAGGGTCAGGAGCACCTCCGCCGGGGGCGCGCCGGTCGCGCGCTGGATCTCGGCCAGGGTCAGCAGCGCCTCGACGCTCTTGGGGTCACGATCCACGACCGCCTTGATGCGCGCGACGGCATCCGCCGATTTGCGCTCGGCGAGGTCGAGGCGAGCGAGGTTGACCGCCGCAGCGAGGTAGCCTGGCTGGAGCGCGAGCGCCTTGTCGAAGGCTGCGCGGGCGGCGGGGACATCCCGCCGCGCCAGCATGAGACCGCCACGCAGGTTGTACACGAGCGCACTGTTGGGTTGCTTGCGTTCGAGCTCGGCCTGGGCGGCGAGAGCCTTGTCGGTTTCGCCGCGCCGCAGGTGTGCCATCACCAGGGCGAGATCCGCCTGGATGCCACCCTCGTCCATCCGCGAGGCGCTCGCAAGATCGGAGAATGCAGCGTCGACGTCGCCACCCGCCATGCGTGCAACGCCCAGCCGCGTGAGCGCGCGCGCATCCTCGGGTGCTGCCTTCGCCGCACGCTCGAAATGCTCCTCGGCGCGCTCGAAGTCACCGTTGGCGACGAACACCTGGCCCGCCAGGCCAAGCAGGCGCGCACTGGGCTGGGGTGCCTGCAGCAAGGGTTGCAGCATGTCGAGGGCGCGCTTCGGGTCGCCCGTGGCAAGATGCGAGACGACGAGCGCCTGGCGCGCCATCGTGCTGCCGGGTGCCCGTTGCAAGACCCGCTCGAGGTGGTTTCGCGCGAGAGCGTGCTCGTTCAGCCGCACCAGCACCGTGCCGGCCAGCAGGTCGGCCTGAAGGAACTGCGGCGCGTCCTTGAGCACCAGCATGAGACCATCACGCGCCTCGGTCAGCCGGTTCTCACGAAAATCGACCAAAGCCTGCAGATAGCGCGTCGAGGGATGAGCGGCGGCAACCGCCTTCATCGCCTGCAGCGCCTTGTCGGCTTCGTCCCTTGCGCCCTGACGCAACAACTGGCTGACCAGCGCAAAGTGATACTCGATCGCCTTGGGGACCAGCCGCACCGCCGCGCGCATTTCGGCGATGCCCTGCTCGACAGCGCCCCGCGCGATGAGCAGTTCCGCCAGCATCGAGCGTGCTTCAGCCAGCTCGGGCGCGCGCTTCACAGTGTCGACCACGAGCTCTTCGGCCTTCGTAGCGTCCCCCTTGATCAGGGTGGTCCGCGCAAGACCAAGGCGCGCGCCGTGCTCGTCGGGATTGGCAGCGAACGCCCGCTCGTAGGCGCTGTGGGCCTTGTCGACATCCCGCTTCATCAGGTGTGCATCGCCAAGGGCAACGAGCACCACGGCACGCACCGCAGGATCGTCGATCCGCGGATCGGCGTATTCGGTCAGAAGCTTGTCGAGCTCACCCGCCTTCAACAAGGCCGGTGCCAGTTCGCGTGCGACCTCGTCGCGTGCGTAGCCCAACTCCTGGGCGCGCTGGAACTCCTTCACCGCGCCTGCGACATTCCCCTGGCGAGCATTGATGCGACCAAGCAGAAAACGCGCCTCAGCCATGTTGCCGTTGGCCTGCAGGGCGTTCTTGAGCTGGATGCTCGCCGCATCGAAATCCTTGTTCTCGATGTAGGTCTTGGCCGAGGCGAGCATTTGCTCGGGCGTCTCGCCACACCCTGCGAGCAGGAACGCCGAAAGGGTCGCAGCGGCGACGCCGCGGGCGTGCGCAGACCAGCGCGGGGGACGATTGGCAGAGCGATTTTGGCTCACGAAGCATTCTCCTTCTTGAGGCCGAAGCGGCCGAGCAGGTCGTAAAGGGATGGCCGACTGACCCCGAGGATCTCGGCGGCGCGGGCGATATTGCCGTTGGTGCGCGCGATCACCTTGAGCACGGCGGTGCGCTCGGCCTCCTCGCGCACATGACGGAGATTGAAAATCGACAGGTCCTCGTCGGCAACGGCCAGGCCGAGGTCTACCGCGGTGATGCAGTCGCCATCGGCCATGATGACCGCGCGCTTGATGCAGTTCTCGAGTTCGCGAACGTTACCCGGCCAGCGGTGGGCCTCGATCGCGGACAGGGCGTCGTCCGAGATCATCGGCGTACGGCGACCGTTATCCTTGGCAAAGCGCTGCGCGAAGGCGTGCGCCAGATAGGTCGCATCGCCGTCGCGGTCACGCAGGGGCGGAATCTCGATCACGATCTCGGCCAGCCGGTAATACAGGTCTTCGCGGAACGCGCCGGCCTGGATCTGTGCCTTGAGGTCACGGTGGGTGGCGCACACGATGCGCACATCGACCGGTATTTCTTCCCGCCCGCCGACGCGCTCGATCATGCGCTCCTGCAGGAAGCGCAGCAGCTTGGCCTGCAGCGACAGCGGCAGATCGCCAATTTCGTCGAGGAAGAGCGTGCCGCCGTGAGCGGTCTCGATCTTGCCCGGGGTCTGCTTGACGGCGCCGGTGAAGGCGCCCTTCTCGTAACCGAAGAGCTCGCTCTCGAGCAGCGCATCGGGGATGGCCGCGCAGTTGATCGCCACGAAACGCTCGCGCGCGCGCGGCGACATGACGTGCAGACCGCGGGCGAGAATCTCCTTGCCGGTGCCGCTCTCGCCGAGCAGCGCAACCGTTGCCGACGCCGAGGCGAGCTTCTCGATCGTGCGGCAGATCTTCAGCATGCCGGGATCGCGGGTCAGCAGTCCGGACAGCGGGCTGCCCTCGAGCGCAGAGAGGCGCACGTTCTCGATCTGCAGGTCGTGCATGCGGAAGGCGCGTTCAATGGTGAGGTTCAGCAGTTCGGGCTCGAACGGTTTGGCAAAGAAATCGTAGGCCCCCAGACCGACTGCCTTGACCGCGTTCTCGCGGTCGTGCTGCCCGGTCAGCACGATGACCTTGGTGTCGGGGGAGAGGGTCAGGATCTCGCGCAGCAGCTTGAAGCCCTCACTTACGTCGTCCGGGGCCGGTGGCAGGCCGAGGTCCATGGTCACCACCGCCGGCTCGTGCTTGCGCAGTTGCGCGATCGCACTTTCACGGTCGCCCGCGACCACCGTCTCGCAGGCATCGAACGCCCAGCGCATCTGCTTCTGCAACGCCGGATCGTCCTCCACGATCAGAAGGGTGCGCTGCTTGTCGGATGTCGAATTCACTGTCTATTTGCCCATCGCGATAGGTTGTTCGGGCTCGCGCCGGATGCAGGGGAGTTCGATGGTGACCCGTGTGCCGTGGCCAACCTCGCTGTCGTAGTGCAGCGTCCCGCCGATCTCCTCGAGATACTGGCGGGTCTCGTAGACCCCGATTCCCATGCCACTCGACTTGGTGGTCTGAAACGGGCGGGACAGACGCTCGCGGACGAATTCGGGGCTCATTCCACAGCCCGTATCCTCGACGATCACCCTTGTCCGCCCGCCACCAGCCGGCGTGAGCGTCAAATGCACCTTACCATCGTGCGGCGTGGCCTCCAGTGCATTTTGCACGACGTGACCGACGATTCTTTCGAGCCTCTGCGGGTGCGCGCTGACCTCGACAATTGCGCTGCCATCGATCGCGAGCTCGACCGCCGGCAGCCGGCCACGCTTGAGGTCGCAGACCTCCTTGAGCAGCGCAGCGAGGTCGACCGCACGCGGCGGATCGATCGAGCGCTTCTCCTGCAGTTGCGTCATGAGGCCGCGCATGCGCGACTCCACGTGCGCAACCGTATCGAGCATGTCCTGCTGGAATTCGGGGTTGTCCCCGTGTCGCTGCGCATTCTTGAGCATCAACGAGAGCTGGGCCACGAGGTTCTTGAGATCGTGCACGACGAAGGCCGACATGCGATTGAAGGAGTCGAACTTGCGGGCCTCGAGCAGCGCCTCTGCAGCCAGCATGCGGTCGAGGTAGCCTGCGGCCTGGCGTTGGGCGGTCTTGAGCAGATCGAGCACTTCCCAGTCGATATCGAACGGTGTGCGCGGCGAACTGAGCACGACGAAGCCGATCAGGCGCTCGGCCGTCTGCAGCGGAATCACCAGCCAGGCGTCGTCGAGCCGCGACAGCCACTCGGGCAGCACGAGGCGCTCGTAGCGACCGGGTCGGGCGCGATACTCCTCCAGATTGATCACCCAGCCGGTGTCGGACAGAAACCGGCACAGCGGTGAGTCGAGCGACTCGACCGTCTCCATCGCCGCATGATTCAGGCGCGAGTGGAACACGCAGTTGCCGTAGCTGTCCGCCAGCCACAGTCCTCCCCCAGGGCTCTCGACCAGGTCGGACAGGGCCTTGATGACCGACTGACCGAGATCGAGGCTGCGATCGGCCGAGGAAAGCGCCTGGGTGAATCTCAGCCACTCGGCGCGGTAGTCGTAACGGTACGAAAACAGGTGCTTGCTGATGAACACGCGCAGGCGCGCCCGCACCGCGCCCGAAAACAGCAACGCACCAAGCAGCACGAGGCCGGCAAAAAGCAGCGCCATCTGCAGCGCACGTCCCCAGTCTCCGCCGAAGTAGCGCACGTAATAGGCGGCGCCGGCAATCACCATGAGATAGAGCCCGGCACCGGCAAGGGCGGTCGAATGGAAGACCATCTCGCGCGACACCGACATGCGCAGGGTCCATGAAGGACTGCGCGTGCCCGCCAGCGCGATCAACGGAATCAGCAAGGCGTGGGCGATCCCCCTGGTCGCCCAGACATCGAGGTCGATGCGCGAGAACAGCAGCGCATCGGCAAAGAGGTAGAGCTCGAAGATGTAGCCGGCCGCCAGCGCAAGGCAGAGCGGCTTCAGGCCCCATCGCGAAACCGAAGGCATGCCGCGATAGAGCTGTTCGACCAGCATCAGGCCGACGACCGCATGTGCCAGCCACGCCACGATCGCAGGCTGGATGGGCAAGGCGCTCGCCAGGCCCCCCATCTCGAGTCCGAGTGCGACGATCTGGGCGCTGACCGCCAAGGCCGCCGCGAGCGCAGGCCAACGCGACCAACGCCCCCACAACGGCCGCGAGAGGACGATCAGGAATGCGTACCAACCCGCACTGCGCAGGATGTCGAGAACGACTGACGCGAAACCGACGAGCGGCGCCGCACCGCGCGCCTCGAAGGCGGAAAACGCCGCCCACAGGGCTGAGATCGCAACCGCGCCGAACAACACGCCGCCCGGCAGCGCCCCACGCCACGCATGAAAGATGTACAGCGCGAAGAACAAATAGGCGGCGGCGGCAACCCCATAGCTCCAGATCGCAACCTCAGCCACAAGAACCTCCCTCGTCCCTCAACGGCGGCGTACCGCGCGCCCGCACGAAAACCTGCACCGCGAGGTGATACGCACGGATCAGTGCGCCCCCTCTCCGGTCAGCACGACGCGGACGGTCTCGAACAGCACAAGGGTATCGAGGATCAGGGAATGGTTCTTCACGTAGTAGAGGTCGTACTGAAGCTTTTCAGCCGCGTCATCCACCGAGGCACCGTACTGGTAACGAACCTGCGCCCAACCCGTGACGCCCGGCTTGACGCAATGGCGCACCGCATAAAACGGAATCTGCTGGGTGAGCTGGTCGACGAAATACGGACGCTCCGGACGCGGCCCGACAAGACTCATGTCACCGCTCAGGACGTTGAGGAGCTGCGGCAGCTCGTCGATCCGCAACTTGCGTATGAGGCGTCCGACGCGCGTCACACGATCGTCATTCGACGTCGCCCATCGCGGCTTGCCATCCTTCTCGGCGTCACGACGCATGCTGCGGAACTTGATCACCCGGAAGGGACGCCCGCCCCGCCCCACACGTTCCTGCGCATAGAAGACTGGCGCACCATCTTCAAGCACGATCAGCAGGGCGGTGAAAAGCATCACCGGCAGCGCAGCGAGCAACAGCGCGCTCCCCACGATCAGATCGAAGCAACGCTTCACGAAAGTGCGCGTCCAGCCCTGGCGGAAGCCGTCGCCATAGATCAGCCAGCTCGCACGCAGAGAATCCAGGCGAATCTGACCCTGCACGCGCTCGAAGAAGGTCGACAGGTCGACAATCCGCGCTCCTGCCAGCTTGCAGTCGAGCAGTTCGCGCAAGGACAACACCCCTCCACGCCGCTCGCGCACCGCCACGATCACTTCATCCACCCGAAAATTCCGAACCACCTCAAGCAGACTGCCTGGAGGCAGGACCTCGCCCGCCTCGACTTCGATCTTCTCGCTCCCGCTCACCGGCAGAAAACCCACGACCTCCACGCTTCGCTGCAACGGCCGGGTCAGGTCCTGATGGACCATGCGCGCGTCGCGCCCAGTACCCACAATCAGCACGCGCGGCACGAACAGCGCGGAGGCCTGACGCTGGTTGACCAGAACGCGCGTCAGCAGCAGAAAGCAGAGCAGCATCAGGACACTGATCTGCAGCGAGTGCGGCGCGATTTCCGACCACGGAAGCAGACCGAAGACGAGGTACGCGACCGGGACGCTCACCGTCAGCGACAGCGCCACGCGCGCAAACGCTTGGCGATGAGAGCGCTGATAGACGGGCCGATACAGCCCCATGGCGGCATTGAGGGCGATCATGCAAGCCGCGAAGGTCAGGGCGGATGGGATGCAGACTGCCCAGTCGACACCCGCGGGTGCTACCAGCAAGGCTACGGCAGCGAGCACGACCGCAAACAACATCAATGCATCAAACAGCACCTGCTGCAGGGTGTGCGTGGGAAGGTAGTGGCTGAAAACCTTCAACATCGGGAAGCCTCTGCAATCACTTTGGAAGAAGGAGACGCGCGGCATCTCCGGGCTGTACGGACGGACTGTCTGAAATCCCTGTACGGCTTCAGCTTAGACAATCACCGTTGACGAGAGCGTGACGCACCTCACACCGAAGGTCAGCCGGCCATAGAACCACAACCCGGTGCGTAAGATTGCACGGAGCCTGGCGAGGCTCCTGCATCGATTCCGCAGTGCAACAATCGCAGTTGATTTTAGCATGCGAAGGTTGTAGCGTCGGGCCATCGGCACCGACCGATCAACACAAGGAGAAACCCATGAGCGGCACCCAACGCGACTTCAGCGAAGTCTACGGACTCAACTTCGAAGATCTGTTCGTCGGCAGAACCGCCTCTGCTTCACGCACCGTCAGCGAAGCGGACATCCTCATGTTTGCGGGCGTTTCCGGCGACACCAACCCCGTCCACCTCGACGAGGAATTCGCGGCGAGCACCATGTTCGGCGGCAGGATCGCCCACGGCATGCTCTCGGCCGGCCTGATCTCTGCCGTCTTCGGCACCCGCCTGCCGGGCCCCGGCTGCATCTACTTGTCCCAGACGCTCAAGTTCAAGGCGCCGGTGAAAATCGGCGATACAGTGGTTGCACGCGTGACGATAAAGGAGTTAAAAAACGAGAAACGTCGCGCCCTCTTCTCCACCGTCTGCACGGTCGGCGACCGAGTTGTCCTCGACGGAGAGGCCGAGATTCTCGTCCCGGCGCGTAGCTGATTCAAGCGGCCGAATTACCGGGGGCTCGATGACTGCCCCCGGATTTCTCCCGGCTCCTGACGCGGCCTCCCCGAGTTCGACAGCTACGTGCGCAAGCGCTTGTTGTTGCTGCCGGAAACTTTCAAAAATGCCACTACAACAGCGCCAACTGCTCCGGCGCAGCTGGCTTTTCTGCCCCTAAGCCATTGAGCACCTCGTTCTGTTCGGTGCTGAGCGGCGCCGACACCCCCACCACCGGCTCGCCGCCGTTCAGGCGCACGCGGTGATGCTGGGGCGCTGCAACTGTTCGAGCGCCCGCTCGGGCGTGTAGCCCGCGTCGGCGGCCTTGAGTCGGCTGCGCATCACCGGCTCGGGGATCAGCACCATGAAGCAGATCGACGCGCGCGGAGCCGCTCGGGCAGGCGGTGATACCGTGTAGATCTCGGACTTGAGCACGTTGAAGCCGCGCTCAATATCGACGAGCGACTTGTAGCGCTGAATCACATATGTGCGAACAGCCCCTCGGCGTTGCTCACCAGCAGCAGCTTGCCGTCCATCATACGGAGCCCGCGCGTGTGCTGACGGCGCCATGGGGCAACGGGCGAAAATCGGGGGGGGGGACTGTCGAACCGCGGGGCCTCAGGTAGCGTCACGCACTCAGGGCCTCCGCACTCGAAACGCATATTAGGAAAGGGCATTTCCTTCGGGTAATCAATGTATTGAGCGAAGCGTCCAA